>PPYF01016710.1_pt1 | contig 103117 bp, 105 predicted proteins | sample 1559871 | NCBI WGS metagenome assembly PPYF01 (sample SAMN08240021, study PRJNA423297) | Human gut metagenome, whole genome shotgun sequencing project.
AATGGGGCATCTCGCCAAGCCGCGAGATGCCTCATTTTTTCGTGTATTTTTCAACCCGTACCATTATGGTGTGCTTACGGATGATTTAACTATGATCAAAAAACAAATCTGGCTGACGAGTCTGGTAACGATGACGATGGTTTTACAGCTGATGGCACCGGTTTTGGCAGCCCAGACAGCAGTAGGCAATGAGCCGAATGGAGCTGATTTTAAGGCTCAGCTGCCGGCGGTCATTAATTCTTCAAGTGATGGCAGCATGGGGGATGACTTTAAAAACAACTGGCTGGCAAAATGTCAAACTGCCTATCAGCAGGGATTACAGGATGCCATGGCCGATAAGTCGCAGCTGCCGCCTGATCAAGAACCGATTAAAACGGCTTATTGTCAAGGCTTTAAAGATGGCAGCCAGCTGGCCTTGGAGCACGCTGATTGGCTAAAGCGCGTGCAGGAATCGCTGCAAAATGTCGTACCAGTCTTGAATGATCAGACAGCTGCGGACCACGGTGCTGATAACAATGAATCAGCAGGCAATGAACAGGAAGCTGATCAGGCAACCAGTGAAGTGCCAAGCGCAAATCAGCATTACGCGCCGCTTTGTCCGACCAGGGATCAGGCTCGGTTTATCGCGCATCTGGGACCAATCGCGCAAAAAGTTGGCCAAAAGCATGATCTTTATGCTTCGGTTCTGATTGCACAGGCTGCCTTGGAAAGCAATTGGGGAACCAGCGAGTTAAGCCGAGTTCATCATAATCTATTCGGCATCAAGGGAACCTGGCATGGTCATGGCGTTTCAATGATGACGCAGGAATGCCTCAGTGGTAAGCCAGCCATCGTCGCAGGGACCTTTAAGAGCTATACCGATGAAAAAGCATCGTTAAGCGATTATGCTGCCGTTTTGGATCAGCCGATGTATGCCGGTGCTCATCGCAGCAATGCACCTACCTATCGATCGGCAACCAGTTTTTTAAAGGGTCGCTATGCTACGGATCCTAAGTATGACCAAAAGCTGAATCAACTGATTGAAGCCTATCAGCTGACGCGTTTTGATCGTCCAGTCAACCAAGCAGCCAATTCGTCGCTTAGTCGGCCAAGAACGGATCAACGTCATCAGCAGCATCAGACGGCTGCCTTGGTTGAATCAAGGAGACCCACGCAAAAAAAGCAGCCGCAAAAAGCCGTTCGTCAGCATACCTGGCTGCCGGTTGCCAGCGGGATCGGCAGTGTCGGCATTTTAGAGGTGCTGCGGCGAATGTATCTAAAATAAAAACCACCGTGTAGTCAGGCGACTCCAACGATGGTTTCATTAATCTGCTGGCTGATCGGTAATGCCGAGTCAATCAGCGGTTTAAATGCAGCGATTGATTTAGCGAATCTGGGCCAGCCGCTCGTCAATCATCCCCAGAACCGTGGCAACGTTTTGCGGATCTTCCAGGTCGTATTTATCCAGATCGATCTTCATCTTAGGACTGGCATCGTATTCTTGATACCAGTCTTGATAGGCGCTCCACATTTTGTAGTAGTAGTCCTTAAGCTCAGGGTTGTTGTCGATCTGTTCATAGTCGCGGCCCCGTTTTTTGATTCGGTAGAGAATGGTCTCAAAAGAAGTTTCTGAATAAACCATCAAATCAGGCGCTTTTTTAGGCAGCTTGTTCAAATCGCTCATCATATTGTCAAGCAGCTTTAGGTAAACGTCCAGCTCCGTATCAGAGATGTTGCCTTCCGCGTTGTTTTCCTTGGTAAACAGCGCGTCTTCATAGATTGAGCGATCCAGCACGTTGTTGTCATCGCTTAATGCCTGCTTGATCATGGAAAACCGCTTGTTTAAAAAGTAGATCTGCAACAGGAAGCCATACTGTTTCGGATCCTTGTAGTAAAGCGGCAATACCGGATTTTCGCCCACCGGTTCAAAAAAGGCTTTCGTGTGTAGGTGATCGGCAATCTTAGCCGTAAGCGTTGTTTTACCGACCCCAATCATTCCTGCTGTAATAATCACCATGTTGGCCCCTCTTTACATAAAAATTCAACTTGACCATCTTACTACAAAATATAGTGTCTGCCCATAAAATAAATCCATATTTTGTGGACAACTGACAGTCAAGGCGGGTCAACAAGGCATTGTCTGGGCAATTCAGCGCATCAAAAAAAATTTGCCGTTTACATTTGAAACAGGCAAAATAAAAATAGCAATTTTTGAAGGGACGTTAAAAATGATTGAACACATGAATGAGCCACAGATTCGCGAGCAATTAACAATCAGCCAGCAGCAGGGAACCTTAGTCGAGGTATATAACTTTGCCGATGACGATACCTTTAACGTTGGATTCGTGATTGCCATGGATCCGCTGTTCGTTTTACTGATGACTTTGGATTGGGACTGCAAGATCAATGGCTTGACGCTGGTCCGCATTAAAAGCATTCATGCCGTTAGAAGCCAGACTGACTATTTGACAACCTGTTCTTATAAAAGCAAGGTAGCTCAAGAATATGGGTATTTTGATATTTTTGGCCTGCAGCGTTTTTTGCGTGAGCATGATTTTAGCCACGTCAACTTGCTGAACACGCTTTTGAAAGATTCCATTGACCATGAGCTGCCGGTGGTGATTGGTACGCAAAAATACAAGGGCCGCGATGACTTTGAGGGAATGGTGCATGAATTGACGCACATCGGCTTGACGCTGCATTATTATAACGAGCATGACCTTTCATCGCTTTGGACCTATGATATTTTACTGGCCCAGATTGACTATCTGCGGGTACGTGGTTTTCAGGCTATGCAGACCAAGGCGATTATGGAAGGCGTTTTTCACCAAAATTAAAAAAATTATTGGTTTATTACAATTATTTAAAGGTCAGCAGGTAAATATGTGGTAAACTGATCCGTAAATAGGTTTACTAATGAAACAAGAGGAAAGCACACATTATGAAACACAAAGTAACAATTCGCGATCTGGCAAAGGCTGCTGGGGTTTCGGTCACGACGGTATCGCAGATTTTAAACGGCAAGGGGCAGCGCTTCAGCCAAGCTACACAGCAGCGAGTCTTGGAACTGCGCGATCAGATGAATTACGTTCCTGATTTTAATGCGCGCAATCTGATCATGCGCTCTTCTAAAACGATTGGCGTCTTGGTACCTAACATTGGCAATCCATTTTTTAGTACGTTTATTCGCGGTGTGCAGGAAGCAGCTCGTCAAGCCGAGTTTATGCCGCTGATTTTTAGTGCCAACCATGAGGAAAAACTGGAACGCTACTATCTTGGCCGCTTGATTGAACGGGCTGTTGATGGCTTGATTATTGCCAGTTCTTCGATTACGACCGACACGATTGAACAGCTGTTAAAGCCAAATGATATTCCGTATCTGTTGTTCGACCAAAACGAGGCCAATGGTGGGGACCGACTTTTGATCGACGACTATCAAGGCGGCTATCTGGCAGCTGAGCATCTGGCTGGTCTGGGACATCAGCATGTGGTCAGCATCATGCCGGAAAACATGACCGACAACTTAAATCACCGGCTACGGGGCTTGATTGACGGACTACGTAAGCATCATGTTGATTTTAACGATCAGACCGACGTGATTTATGGCGAGCTGACCAAGCATGGCGGCTATTCGTGTACTAAGGGCGTGTTGGCGCATCATCCGACGGCAGTCTTTGCGGCCAACGATGAAATGGCGATCGGGCTTTACCGTGGCTTGGCCGAAAATGGCGTCAGCGTGCCAGATGATATTTCGGTAGTGGGTTTTGACGACATTGACCTGGCTGAATACGTCACGCCAAAACTAACAACGATTCAGCAGCCCATTCGTGAAATCGGCGAACAGGCTACCGAGATGCTGTTTAACCGAATTAAAAATCCAGATGCGGCCATTCAGACTTCCTATTTTGGCGTTAAATTGGTGGTCAGAGACAGTACCAAGCAGGCATAGACTTGTTTGCGCATAAGCTGATATGCTAAAATAGTGTAGTCAAGAAATACTGATTTAATCACACATAAAAGCATTTACTAATTTGCTGATTGCATCAAAACGCAAAGGAGACTTTGAAATGACGAATAAAGTTACGGTCGTTGGTAGTCTGAACGTTGATACGACGCTGCGAATCAAGCGGATGCCATTGCCTGGCGAAACGCTGTCATCCGAAAGCAAGAGCAGTGCCGCTGGTGGCAAGGGGGCCAATCAGGCAGTTGCTGCGGCGCGTGCTGGTGCAGATACCAAGTTTGTTGGCCGGGTTGGCAATGATCAAGCAGGTCAGTTTATGATTGACTCATTAAGCGAAAATCATATCGACACGCGCTACATTACCAAAGATGAGCATGCCGGAACTGGCTCGGCCACGATTCTGCTCGATGACAATGGCCAAAACAGTATTTTGGTTTATGGCGGGGCCAACCAGTGCGTTTCCCCAGCTGATGTTGATAATGCCCAAGCTGCCATTGCAAACGCCGATTTTGTGATCGCGCAGTTTGAAACGCCACAGGAAACGACTCTAGAAGCATTCAAACTGGCTAAGCAGCATGGCGTTAAGACGATTCTGAATCCGGCACCAGCTGCCAAGATCGACCCTGAAATCTTGAAGGTTACGGATCTGATTATTCCAAACGAAACCGAATGTGCCACGCTGACCAACGTTATCATTGCAGACGAGACTTCAATGCTTGAAGCTGCTGGTCACTTTGCACAGATGGGGGTTAAGAACCTGATCATTACGGTCGGCAGCAAGGGTGCTTTCTACTGCACGCAAAACGGCTATGACTTTGTGCCAGCCTTTAAGGTACACGCGGTTGACACGACGGCAGCTGGCGATACGTTTATTGGTGCCTTGAGTTCTCAATTAAAGCCTGACATGAGCAACATCAAAGAAGCATTGATCTTTGCTCAGCGGGCCAGCTCAATTACGGTTCAGCGGATGGGAGCTTTACCATCAATCCCAACGCTGGCAGAAATTGAAGCCGCCAGTCAAAACTAGTCAAAAATCAGTTTTTTTGGCGTTACCGATGATAAAAAGCGAGATCAACGTCTTTGATGACTTGATCTCGCTTTTATTAAGCTTTTGGAAAAGAAGGTCTTAAAAATGACGGTCTATAATGTAAATCTGGGGATTGGCTGGGCCAGCAGTGGGGTTGAGTACGCACAGGCCTACAGATCTAAAGTGTTTTCCCGCATGCAGATCCCGGCAAAGTTCATTTTTTCCGATTTGATTTTGACTGATAACATTGCTGAATTAACGCGCAATCTGGGTTTTCATGATCAAGACGTAATCTGGCTCTATAATTTTTTTTATCGATGTCAAGATCGCGCCCACGACCTATCCGCTAAGCGAGTTTAAGCGTGCGCAGCATTTTGCGGAGCGCAATGTTGAAGCTGCCGTGCAGAATTTCGCGGATGGCAAGCAGGTAGTTCACTACTGGCTGCCTGACGAAAACCTAAGAATCAATGTCCGTATCTATGATCTGGCAACGCAGGCCATTGACTACGCCGAATACGTGGTTGACTCCCAGATGGTGCGGCGGGAATTTTATTCATACATAAGATACGTAACCGAATACCTCAGCGCCGGCAATCATGTCTATGCTCGCGACTTTTATAATGAGGATGGCTCGATTGCCTATCATCAATATGTTAATGGCACCAACGAGGTCTTTAAGCTGAAAGACCAGATCTTTTATTCTAAAACGGCTCTGTATGCTGAAATGATTCGCCGTCTAAAGCTTACTGCTCAGGATCTGGTTATCTTGGATCGTGAAGACAGGCGCGGACTGGTCAGCGGCCAGCTGTGGTATCAGATGCATTCGCCGGCAAGACTTGGCGTTGTAGCGCATGCCGAGCATTATGATGAGCACTATACCAACCAGACGAATATTTTATGGAACAACTATTACGAGTACCAGTTTACGCATGCCGATCAGACCGACTGTTTTATCGTCTCAACGCCGGCGCAAAAACGCGTCCTGGCTGCTCAGATGAAAAAGTATCAGCATCAAGCACCGCAAATTGCCGCGATTCCGGTAGGCAGCCTGACGAAACTGATGCCGATGCCATACGAGAAACGGCGCCGGTATTCGTTGATCACGGCTTCGCGCCTGGCCAGCGAAAAGCATGTTGACTGGCTGATCAAGGCTGTCGTGCAGGCTAAACGAACAATTCAAGACGTTTCTTTGGATATTTATGGTCAAGGCGCACAGCACACCAGTCTGCAGCGCTTGATTGATGAGCTGCAGGCCAATGAATACGTTCACTTAAAAGGACAGCAGAATCTAACCACGATCTATCAGCACTATGCTGGCTATATTGCGGCTTCAACCAGCGAGGGCTTTGGCTTGAGCTTGATGGAAGCTGTGGGATCGGGTCTGCCGATGATTGGCTTTGACGTTCCATATGGCAATCAGACGTTTATTGATCCAAATCAAAATGGCTATCGGCTGCCATATCAAGCAGATTGGTCAAAGGAACGTAAGGTAAGGGAACTGGCGAACGCGATTGTCAGCCTCTTTAGCGATGATCAGCGGGCGGTTGATTTTAGTCAGCACTCTTATGAACTGGCCCAGCCATATCTGGATGAAAAGATTGCTCAAAAATGGCGTGTACTGGTAAACGAGGTGGCAAAATGATAAATCTGTTTGATAAATGGGATCAGGCCGCGCGCGATTTCAGACTGGCCCAGCTGATTGCGCAATTAAAGCTTCCCACGGTGGTAATTCATGATGATGGCTTTTTACCGCGCAATGTTCAATCGCCGCTACAGTACTATTGTCCGCGTTCAGACGAAGACCAGCCGCTTTATTTTGATCAGATTCCGGTGCCTCGTTTTTGGCGAATCGTTGGCAGCAGCAGGGGCGCGCAGATTTATGATCTGAATGATAAACGCGCGGACGTTGTTTTTACCAAAAACGACAACACGCGGCAGGTCAAGCAGGTACGCTGGTTAAATGAGAGCGGTCAGCTGCAGTGGGTCGATGAGTATGATCGCTTTGGCCATTTGTTTGCCAAAACCAGCTGGGCAGATAATCGGGCCTGGCTGAAGCAGTTTTTTGACGAGCAGGGCCGGGTAGTAATCGAATCGCACCTGGACAATGGCAGCCTGTTTTTGAATACTCGTCAGGAACGTCGTCATTTTAAGAGTCTGCCAGATTTTGTCAGCAGCTATCTGCAAAAGAGCGGTCTGAATCTGGATCGGATTTTTTATAATACGCTAAGCACCAGTTTTCTAACGACGCTAAAGCTGCCTAAATCGGGTCATGATACGCTGTTTTGGCATGAACCGGTGCAAAACAAACTACCGGGCAATCTTGACTACATCTATCAAAATCAAACGCGGAAGCGGCATGTGATTGTTCAGGACTATCGCGTCTGGCAGAATCGGCAAAAGCTTTTTAAAACCAATCAGCATGTGGCGACCGACTATTTAGGCATCGTCTATCCGCATCCACGGGGAAACTCGCTGCGGCCCGCGATTCTGATCTTGACCAATTCAGATCAGATCATGCAGCTGGAAAACCTGGTAAAGATTTTGCCGCAGTTTGAGTTTCACATTGCAGCTATAACTGAGATGTCCGATCGCTTAATGGGGATGCAAAAGTACGAAAACGTCTATCTATATCCAGTTGTTAAGATGGATACGGCCCGCAATCTGATGAGAAAATGCGATATTTATCTGGATATCAACCAAGGCGATGAGATCTTGGATGCCGTGCGGGCGGCGTTTGAAAATAACATGCTGATTCTGGGATTTAATGAGACAATGCATGAGCCGCGCCTGATTGCGGATGAAAATCGCTATACCGCGGCTGAATTTGATAAAATGGCTATTAAGATCGTCCAGGCAGTCTCACAGGCCGATGAAATGCAGCGCTTGATCGATACGCAGCGCCAGCAAGCCGGTGATGAGCCGGTTGCCCGTTTTCAAGCTGGGATCGAGGCCCTGATCAACGATTGAAAAACCAATAAGGAAGTGACAGCATGCCGACTGATAGACGACCAAGCTTTCCGCGCGCTCTACTGATTTTTTCGGCGTTTTGTGTTTTGATTCTGATGCCGCCAGAAGCCGCGCGCAACATTACCGAGCATCCCCGACTGACGATTCTTTGGGTGATTTTGTATCTAGGATTTTTTGGACTGATTATTGCCTGGGGACAAAGACTGTATCGTCGCTATGACCATTTTAATCATCGCTCGCAAAGCTTTTTTGCCCATGCCAAAACGATTCTTGGCGGCTATATGGCAATTGTAGCTGGTGAGATCGTTTTGGGTAATCTCAACCGGCTGATCTATCATCAAGTGCAGACGGCCAATAATCAAGCCATCATTGACACCATGAGCGGCAGCCCGATCGTCAGTATCCTGGTCTGTTTTTCAGCCGTTTGCTTGACGCCGTTTGCCGAAGAACTGATTTTTCGCGGTCTGTTTATGAATCTGTTTTTTAACGCTCGCGATTTTTGGTTGCCAATTCTGCTGTCGGGGCTGGTTTTTACGCTGGTCCATGCCAGTAGCAACATTATCAGTTATCTGATCTATTTTTATATGGGCTGCGTACTGGCTTACGTTTACCGTTCTACGGGTAATCTGACCAATTCAATTGGGATTCATCTAATCAATAATCTGGTGTCCATCTTTTTGATTTTGCCAGCGGTGATCAAATAGCAGTTTGATTATGATCGGCAGATAAAATAATTTTTAATGAATTCTTGCAACCGCTTACAGAATGTGGTATATTATAGGCGTGGAAGGATAAGAGATATATTCAGCGAAGCGCGTGATGCGGTTTCGACTGAAGCTGGTGGCTGAAGTCATCGAGTAGGCCTAGAAGCAGCGTAAGAGTGACCAGAAGCATCGGATTGTAATTGTGTGGTTACCAGCGTGCGCCAGTACTAAATAAAAATAATGCAGCTTTGCGGAAGATTGAATCAAAAATGTGTTTAAGTTAAGTATGAAAATTGTATGCTTGGCGCAAAGTAGCAGATTCCTTCCCAAAGTGGCTCGTCTCAATTAAGAGGCGGGCCTTTTTGGTTGGAGTTAAATATCAGTTGTTTTAGCAAGTCACTGGGACCGATGTGCAGATCAGTCAACCAAAATTTCAGTGAAAAATGGTCGGCTGATCTTTAGTGGGAGATTGCTGAACCATCATTACGGCAAAGTGCTCAACGGGAAGCATTATTCATAAAAATCTGGATAAAATATTTGAAAAAAACTCATTAACTACTTTTAGAAAAAAGCGATGCATAGTAGGTAAAGTTCGGTTAACTGAATATACAATTACCTATTTCTTATTAAAATTCAAAAAATAGTAGGTAAATTTGCATCTTCCAGCGAACTCAACTTAATTTTCTTCACAAGATCCGCCAGCTGATGCGATAGGACCCATCATCATGTGAACCTTAGCAGTCAACGAAGCAGAGCGGCTGCGTTCAAGGCCTTGATTTTATTAAAATTATCCTGATGCAAAATATAGTTGGCTTTTTTGAAAACAGTTCTTGAAAATCATTATGAAAGCAAGTAAACTAGCCATTGCTGTGTTTTTTAGAATACCGAAGTCGGTGAAGGGGGTCAAATGACTAAATATCGCTTACAATCGCTGCTGTTTGTCTTTGTAGCATTTATGCTGGGCTGTAATGAATATATGATTGTAGGGGTCTTGCCCGATATTGCAAAAGAATTTCATGTCTCGCTTTCATCACTTGGCTATACCGTTACTCTGTTTGCACTGATCTATGCCATCTCGACACCAATCGTCACGACATTAGCGAGCCGCTTTAATCGCTATCATGTACTCTTGGTCTTACTGCTGATCTTTTTTATCGGCAATACCTGGACGGCGCTGGCAACGGGATTCTGGTCATTGATGGGTTCGAGAGTGCTTACGGCGACGGTAGCAGGGGCTATTATCTCGTTAGTACTGGTCATGGCCAACTATATTGCACCGCGCGATAAACGGGCCAGCCTGGTCTCGTGGGTATTTGCTGGCTTTAGCATTGCTTCGATTATCGGGGTGCCGATTGGAACGACGATCAGCACGACTTTTTCGTGGCATGACAGTTTTTGGATGATTGCCTGGCTGACGATTCTGACCTTTGTTATGCTGGCTTGGCTGGCCCCCCGCGATACGCCACAGGTTCGAGGCAGTCTGCGCTCACAGTTCAGTCTGTTTCGCGATTCGCGGGTTTTGATGGGAGTTGCGTTTATCGTTTTGGTATGTGCTGCTGACTATACTTTTTACACCTATGTACGACCGCTGTTTACCAATATGATGGACTTTGATAATACTTGGCTGAACTGGCTTTTATTTGGTATGGGGATCTTCTTTATGTTTGGCAACAAGTTTGGCGGCTACTTGGCTGATCATCGTGGCATCCAGTCATTACCTAAGATCTATGTTTTAATGACGCTTTGTCTGGCAGGGTTGGCACCAAGTTTTCAGTATCGCTGGCTGGGCGTGGCTCTGATTGCCATGCTTTGCGTGATGGTGGCCTGTTATGGATCGTCAACGCAGCTGATGTTTTTAGACATTGCCGAAAAAGACTATCCACAGTCGCTTGATCTGGCATCTTCTTTAAACTCGATCTTTGCCAATATCGGCATCTCGCTGGGATCGTTTACGGCTGCTGAAACGGTGCATTATCTGTCTTTAGGAAGCGTTGGCTACGTGGCTGCCGTCTATGGCCTGCTGACGGTACTGGTGATTACTGGTTTGAGTCGGCGCTATCGCAATGCGTATCCATATTGAAGTTGAATATGAAGGCCGGCATGAGAAATCAGTCGGCTTTTTATTTTATCGGAGTTTAGATTAAAATTATCACATTATTTTTTAATTTTATAATTGACATCTAATAAAGTGCGTGGTAAATTTAGAACATCAAAACAGAGGAGGCAGAAAATGATGTTTGCTGAAAAGACCAGTCAATTGTCCAATATTATTATTGTTCGCATTATTAGCTAGGTGATGCGGATCTTTTGACGTGTTCGCATCACCGCCCTCGATGATGCGAACGGTTCAGCAAATGGTTGTCTGCCAGCAGCTGACTGTTCATGAAACAGTCGGCTGCTTTTCATTTAGGGGTGATTTTTATGGAAAGCGACATTAGCGACATTAGCGATATTAAGAAGCCAAGCTGCAGAAATACGATCTTACAAATTAAAAACACAGGAGGATGGCTATGGAAAACGCAACAGAACGAATGACAGTGAATAATGCAAAACTGGAACGCGACCCGGTTAAAACGGTAATTTTGGCATCCATGATGGGGACAGCTATTGAATTTTTTGATTTTTATGCATACGGGACGGCTTCGGCAGCCTATTTTCCTAAGGTATTCTTTCCCCAGATGACGCCATTATTAGCCACGCTGCTGAGCCTCTTGACGTTTGGGGTTGCCTTTGTCGCGCGTCCGGTTGGCTCATTTGTCTTTGGTCATTTTGGTGATCGCTTAGGCCGGAAAAAGACGCTGGTCGTATCGCTTTTGGTAATGGGGGTAGCCACGGTGGCGATCGGCTTTATTCCCGGCTATCAAAGCATCGGGGTTGGTGGCGCGTTGCTGCTTTGCCTTTGCCGCTTTGTTCAAGGAATCGGCCTGGGCGGTGAATGGTCCGGGGCCGTTTTGGTTGCTACGGAAAACGCGCCGGCTGACAAACGGGCCCTTTACGGTGCTTTCCCAGAAGTTGGGGCGCCAATCGGTTTCTTTATCTGCAATGGTTTGTTCTATGTCTTAGAAAAAATGCTGACCCCAGCCCAGATGATGAGCTTTGGCTGGCGGGTGCCTTTCTGGGCCTCATCAGTTCTGGTCGTAATCGGTCTCTACGTTCGGCATCGTCTGCAAGAAACGCCGCTGTTTAAGCTGGCCCAGGAACGCGACAACACGACTCGCTCGCCTTTAAAAGTAGTCTTTAAGGAAAACTGGCGTGAGATCTTAAAAGGGACCTTCTTGATGGGGGCTACCTACGCAATGTTCTTTACGCTGACGACCTGGTCACTTTCATTTGCCACGACGGCACTGGGCTTTAGTCATTCTGAGTTCTTACTGCTGTTGATGGCAGCTATCGTTGAATTTGCCGTATTGATCATGACAACTTCGGTTCTGGCGGACAAGGTTGGACGCAAGAAAGTTTTGATGACGGCTTCGGTTGCACTGGTTGTCTTCTCATTGGTCTTTCCATACTTCTTGGAAGGTCAGCATAATATGGTTGGTATGCTGCTGTTCTTAGGCCTTGGCTTTGTGGTAATGGGCACGCTGTATGGTCCGGTTGGCGCGGTTTTGCCAGAGCTTTTCCCAACTAAGGTTCGCTATTCCGGTGCCGGCATCACCTACAATCTGGCCGCTGTGGTTGGGGCAGCCGTAGCACCAACGATCACGACTTGGCTGATCGCTACGTTTGGCCTGCACTATGCCGGGATGTACATGTTTGTCTTGGCAGTGGTTTCAGTGGTTGCCTGGGCACTGACGCCAGAAACCAAAGATGTTGACTACACGAAATAATGCTTTAATTAAGTGTGAAATGAAAAATGCATCGTCGAAAATGACGGTGCATTTTTATGTTAAGCTAAAAGAATCAAATCTAGTTAAGGAAGCATTTCATGAACAACTGGCAGACATTTTATTCGGCAGGCGAGCAGGTCATTATTTTAGCAAAGCATCAGCGCGGGATCGGTTTCCCGGCAGAACTGTACCAACGGGCGCTCAAGGCTGGTAAATCAATTCCTCACTATCAGCGCATCGTAGCTTGTCAACAGGCACAGCTGCCGCTTTTAACTGAGGATATTCAGAATCTAACGGCTGTGATCAATCACCAGCCGCTTTCAAATCCAGTTTCTGGTTCAGCTAAGCAGCATCAGCGCGCCAAGTCGAAAAAGCAGCAGCCCATGACTACAAGACCACATGAAAAAAATTGGTCAAAAATGCGCACCAAGTCTAAAAAACAGCGGCCAGTGAATGCCAATACAGATACAAAAACCAGCGCTAAAAAACAGCTGCAGACTATGCTGAAGCGTTACGATGGTCTGGTGGCCAGCGCAGAAGAAATCGGCGTAATGCAGTTTGAAAAACACCGCCGCTACCGCAATCGCGCCTTTGAGGTACTTAATGATCCGGATGCAACGATGGCAGCGATGCATCGTCAGGCAAATTATCTGGAAGGACAGATTCAACGCTTAGAAGAACGCATGCAGCAGCGAATGTTTTAGCTCTAGTTATCTATTAAAAATGAAAGGCATGCTACCGATTTCAAATCGGGGCATGCCTTTTAGTCAGCTAAAATATACTAATAAATGAGTTAACGTGCCGCATTCATAAAGAAGATAGCCGCCAAGGCCAAGATAGACCAGTGCGCTGAGTTGATTGCCATGTTTTTCTAAAATGTCAGCTACTACTGGAAGATGAACCAAACTCATCGCAAAGCAAAATACAATAATCAGCATTAAAGCAAAGATCAGTAGGGTAACGTAGATTTCTTCAAGAGTTGTCATGGCAGCAAATAGTGGTGTATAGATACCAAGATTATCGACACTGCATGACGTAACCGTAAGCAGAGCCATGTAACTGCTTAGTTTGAAGCCAGTTAAGCCAGCTTGAATGTTTTGATCGTCGTCCTCATTGGAAAAGAGCAGTCGGCAGCCAAAATACAGCGGAATGATGCCTAAAAAGCCCAACATCCATTCTGCAGGTACGGTATGCAGAATTAGTCCTAAAATCAAAGAACAGCTTACCAAAATGATAATCCCAATCACATTGCCAATCAGGATATAGCGGTATTTTTTAGGCGCCTTGCTTTGCGCAAAAAAAGCCATTAAGAAGCCAAGATAGTCCAGGTTAGTCGAAAGATAGGCAGTTACAGCCGAAATAATCGTGTTAAGCATGAAAAACTTCCTTGTAGATTAATAAATGAGTTGTTTTAGCCAGTTTTGATAGTCACGGTTGGTTGGCCAATGCTGACAATGATAAACGAGTCGATAATTGTAGTCAATGACGCTTGTCGAGAACTAAGTCGATTGACTGAGGGGTGGGCGAGCCTGGCTGATTGGTGTTGCTAGGGCACGGTTGATGGGATTTGGCATGAGCAAGACCATGCATGGAAGCGTCAGTACAGAGGAGATGGTCATTGGGCTGGCTTGCGGCTGTATCGGCCTGCTGATCTGCGTGCTGGATTATCCAGTCTATCTTTACGTCAGCAAGAAGCAGTAAATTTAGCCAATGATTTTGGTACATGGGGATGTTATCCAGAAGGCTGATTAGCGATTCAACATGAGAACTGAACTCTATGTTGATGAAGAACAAGGCGGCGAAAAGTTTACGACTTTATAAGTTAAGGTTAAAAATGTGATTGAGTTAGGCGAAAATTGCTGCTTGAACAATGACTGGATTGGCGTTAAAGTATAAAGAATCTCTTACAAAAAGGAAGTCGAAAGCATGCTTCACAACTTTACTATCGATCATCAATTAAATCACCGCACGATTCGTAAATTCAAAGATCAGCCGCTTACAGAGGAACAGTTGACAACGCTGTTTGAAGTTGCACGGCAGACCTCCAGCAGTGAGTTTCTACAGCAGATGACGATCATTCGCGTAACCGATCCGCAAAAACGGGCCGCGATTCGTGCCGTCAGTACCCAGCCATATGTTGGGGCGGAAGGCGAATTGCTGATGTTTATCACTGATCTGCATCGTAATGAGCTGATCCGGCACCATCAAGGAAATCTTGACGATCGTCGCATTGAAAAAACCGAGATGTTTCTGCAGGCCTATGAAGATACCGTCCTAGCCGTGCAAAACGTTTTGAATGCCGCGGAAAGCATGGGGTTGGGCGGTGTGATTCTGGGGTCGATTCAAAATGAGCCTGCTAAGATCATCAAGACGCTGCATCTGCCTAAGCATACTTTTCCAACCTTGGGGCTGCAGCTGGGCGTACCGGATCAAAAACCGCAGCTGAAACCTCGATTGCCATTGGACAAGATCGTTTTTGAAAATGAGTATCAAGATATTGATCCGGCCAGCTTAAAAGACTATGACCAAATCGTAAATACCTATTATGATCTGCGGGATGCCAATCGACGCATCGACACGTTTACTGATCAGGTCAACGGTCCCAAGCTCAATGGCACGCCTCAGGTTCGCGATCAGATTGCTCAAGTCCTCCACGATCAAAAACTGTGCCTGGACTTATAAAATATCCTGGCTTCGTTGAAAATGACTGATTAATTCGCTATGATCAAACTATAAGGTGGTGGTCAGATGCCTGAATGGTTTGAAAAGACAATGCGGATTATCGTTTTAGGAATCTTTGTTTTTGGCATTATCTGGTTTGGCTATCTGATTTTACTGAAAGTCAGTGGTCAATGACCAGCACGCTTAAAAAGCGACCGGCAGCAGTGCTGATCGCTTTTTTGACGACTATATAATAAAAAAAACAGCCGTATATCAACGACTGTTTAAGCAATGCCCCAGACAGGATTCGAACCTGTACATGGTTACCCATACAACGACCTGAACGTTGCGCGTCTGCCAGTTCCGCCCGCGTCTGCCAGTTCCGCCACTGGGGCATCTCAATTTTAATTGATTATCTGTTGCCTAAGACAACGATATTAACTATATCGTTAATATCAAAATATTGCAAGCGAATTTACCAAAAAAAATCAACTTTTTTGATTCAGCAGCTGTACCATCGTTCCATAACCGGTTAAGACCAGAAATTTAGGTGCGACTTGGACGTTGGCGACATTGGTGGTAAAACGGACACCAACGATTCCATCAGCACCTTTTTCACTTGCCTTTTGCTTTAATTTTTCCTCAACGGCAGGAAAAAGCTGATCAAAGGCTTCAAATTCATCGATGGCCTCGCTGGGCAGCATCAGGTGACTGGTTGCATTAACGATGCCAAGCGATTTATGCGGTGATGGCAGATTTTCGGTCATTAAGAACATGGCTTCACTTCCTTAAAATTTATCAATATTTATTTTAGCATAAAGATTTTGCATCGGGCACGGGTGCGGTATAGTGGTTGTATTGAATTTTGAAACCAGGTAAGGAGAGGATTATCATCGGGCGCATCAGGATCAATAATATGAAGTTTCATACCTATAACGGCGTATTTGCCGAAGAAAAGAAACTCGGACAAAAGCTGGAGATCGACGTCGACATGCAGTATCCAATTGAAGAACGGGTTCAGCATGATGATTTGAATGAAACCGTCAGCTATGCGGATGTCTATGATACTATTCAGGATTTTGTTACGACGCATTCTTTTGACTTGATCGAAAGCGTGGCCAATCGGCTTTTAGAAAAGATTTTAGCAGACTACCCAAGCTTGCAGCAGGTTACTTTAAGAATTCGCAAATACAGTGTGCCGATTGATGGTGTTTTTGACAATGTGGAAATTGAAGTAGCGGGGGTTAACAATGACTAAGCGGGCCTATTTAAGTATCGGTACCAATCTGGGCGACCGTTTTGACAATCTGGCACGCGCGTTGGACCTGTTGATGCGCAATCCGGCCAATCAAAATTTGAAGGTCTCGCCAATCTATGAAACCGAACCAGTTGGCGGCGTCAAGCAGGATGATTTTTTAAATATCGCTGTTGCGCTAGATACCAATCTAACACCGCTTGAGCTGCTTCATTGGCTGCAGATCATTGAAAAGTCACTGCATCGACGGCGGCTGATTCACTGGGGACCACGGACGATCGATCTGGATATCGTTCTTTACGAAGATGAAGAATGGCAGACGGCGAATTTAAAGATTCCGCATCCTGAAATGGGCAATCGTCGGTTCGTCCTGCAGCCGTTATTAGACGTGATGGATGATGATCCGGTACACCAAGCTTGGATCAAGCGGCTGCTGCAAAACACCACGGATCATAACTGGATTCGTCCAGTAGAATAGGGGAAATTATGGATCAAGAAAAAATCAAGCACGCGGTCAGTGAGCTTTTAGAGGCATTTGGCGAGGATCCGCAGCGTGAGGGCCTTAAAGAGACGCCACAGCGGGTTGCCAAGATGTATGCTGAAATTTTTGCCTCTTTGAACCACCAGCCAGAAGACTTCAGCAATTATAAGACTTTTCATGTTGATGATCAGCCAGAAATGGTCCTGATCCAGCAGATTCCGTTTTACTCAATGTGTGAGCATCATCTGCTGCCGTTCTTTGGCAATGTCAGTGTGGCTTACGTGCCACGCGACGGCAAAGTCATCGGCCTAAGCAAGATTCCGCGGCTGGTCGATTTTGTCGCTAAAAAGCCTGGAATGCAGGAGCGGCTGACCACTGAGCTGGCTAATGAGCTGCAGCGGATCTTAAACCCTAAAGGAATTGCAATCAAGGTCGCAGCTCGGCATATGTGCATGGAGATGCGGGGAATCAATAAGACCGGTCAGTTTACCTATACTTCTAAATTTACCGGTGAGTTTAAAGATGACCTGGCACTGCGCAAAGAGTTTTTAATGCAGACTAAGGACCTGGTCAAATGAGCTATGAACGAATCATTGCCAGTCTAAATCCACAGATGCGTGGTGGCGACAACGATCGGGTAGGCATGCTCAGGCGGGTGTTGGCAAAGCTGAATCATCCTGAGCGTCAGTACCGAATCATTCATATTGCTGGGACCAACGGCAAGGGATCGACTGGCAGTCTGATCGTTAATTTTTTGCGGGCCGCGAATTTAAAAGTCGGTCATTTCAGCAGTCCAGCAATGGTTGATCAGCGTGAACAGATTCAAGTCAATGGTCAAATGATTACACGCGCGGATTATGTTGCGGTTTATGAAAAAATCAAACGGCAGCTGCCTGATGATCTATCAACGGCTGATCTAACCGTTTTTGAATGGTGGACGCTGATTATGCTGCAGTATTTTGCCGACCAGAAAGTTGACTGGGCCGTCATCGAGTGCGGCTTGGGCGGTCAAAATGATGCCACCAATGCGATTGAGGCTCCCGAACTGGCGATCATTACGCACATTGCGCTTGATCACACGCGAATTTTAGGACCTGCCATCAAAGACATCGCACAGGCTAAAGCTGGCATCATCAAACCGGGCAGTCAAGCGGTTATTTTAGCGCCACACCAAGAACCGGCTGCTTTTCAAGAGATTTTAAAAAAGGCGCAGGCATGCCAGGTGAGCTTTTTGGACAGTGAAAAGCAGGCTGCAATCAAGGTGTTGGATCAAAGCTGGTCGAAAACACAGCTGCAGATCAAGACGGCAGCCATTGACTCAGTATGCAGTTTTAGGCTTTTAGGCGCTTTTCAGCTGGATAATCTCAAAACTGCATTGATGGCTGTTGATTGGCTGAATCAAACCGGTACAGAGATCACAGCAGAACAGATCAAGAAAGTGTTGGCGCAGATTATGATTCCCGGGCGTCTGCAGCAGATTGGCACGCATCCTTTATGTTTTTTGGATGGCGCACATAATCCTGACGCGGCATCGCGATTGGTTCAAACGCTCAATCAATTGGGGTACCCCAAAAAACTAGTCTTGGTACTGGGATTTTTAAAAGACAAAAACGTTGCTCAGATGGCTCAGCAATACGCGCAGCTGGATGCCCAGATTATTTTGGCAACTCCCGATCAGCAAAAGCGCGCTCTGCCAGCTAGGAAACTGCATCAGTATCTGCCGACTGCCATGGTGATTGATGATGCCTGGACTGCCTATCAAAAAGCCGTTGCCTTGGCAGGCCCGAGCGGTATGGTGCTGGTAACGGGATCGTTTTATCTGATCAAAGAAATTGAGGCGAGAATTTAAGATGACGACACAGAGTTTTGTAATTGCAACTCATAATCCAGCCAAGCAGCGCGAAATCGGTCAAATTCTGGAATTTTACGGTGCCCGTGGAATTGCCTATGATCAATTGACGGTGCGGCAAGAATTTCCAGCAGAAGGCAAGCGCAGCTACGAAGAAAACGCCACAAAAAAAGCCCAGTTCATCAGCCGGCTGCTGCCTGATCAAAACGTGATTGCCGATGATTCTGGACTTGAATTGAAAGCTTTTCCGCAAAAGTTTGGCATTGAGACTGCGCGTCAGCTAACCCCACATTTTGCCACCAAAAGCGATATGAATGATGGTATTATTCAATTGGTTAATGGTCATGACCGACATTTTGTCATGAAAACCGTAATTGCACTGGCAAGAAACGGTCAAGTCATTCAAATTGCTCATGGAGAATTGAGCGGAACGATTGCCACAGCTCAGCATGGTAATGAGGGTTCAGGATTCGACCGCATTCTGATTCCAAATGGCCTTGATCATACGCTGGCCGAGATGGATTTTGCCAGTTGGGTTGCCTATTGTCATCGCAGCCGTGCCGTTAAGAATCTTTTAGACCTAATGGAGGAAACATCGAAATGAAAATTGTTGAAAATACAAACATTGCTAACCTGTCTCCGCTGGCCTCAGCAATTTATGACAAGCTGGCTCATAATCAGCAGATGCTTTTTTTAACCTGGGAATGCGAAGATGATGAACTGACCAATCAAGTTGCCCATTTTTTGAATCATTTTGATGCTGCCATTGCGCATTTAAAAGGCAAGGTTGAGTTCATGCTGCCACTGACGGCCTTTCATTTAATGGCTCACCGTGCAACCAGTAAATGGCCGGCTGATGAGGAACTGTGCCGCTCGCTGGCTAAGATTGCGGCTAATCATACCGTATATTGGCGGGCGGGCCGGTTTGACTTTAACGTTTCGGCCAAGCCAATCATTTATGGCATTATGAACATTACGCCCGACTCGTTTTATGATGGCGGACGCTACAATACTCCAGAAGCCATGCGTGAACATATTCGCCAAATGGTTGCGGCAGGTGCCGATGTGATCGAGGTTAACGGTCAAACCACCAAGCCGGGGGGATACAAGGAAGTTTCTCCTGAAGAAGAATTGGCGCGGATCGTTCCTGGAATCAAAATGCTGCAGGAAGAATTCCCCAATGTAGCCATTGCCGTTGATACCTATAAGCTGCCGGTGATGGAAAGAGTTCTGGAAATGGGTGTTGATATCATCAATGACGTACGAGCCTTTGACGATCAGCGGAAACTGCTGCTGTTAAAGAACAGTCGCGCTGGCTTGGTAACGATGCATAGCAGCCGGGACCGTGAGTATGGCAATCTGACCGTTGAAATGAAGCACTTCTTTGAGCATAACCTGGCTAAGATCTCAGAAGCCGGCATTAACCTGGATCGGGTAATTATTGATGAGGGAATCGGCTATTCTAAGGTTGCCGATGGTGAGCAGGACTATGCAATGATGCGCAATATTGATGAATTCCGCTACCTTAACCGGCCGATCATGGTTGCCATCTCACGCAAGGGCTTTGGCAAGAAATTGTTTGATCTGCCAAAAGATGAGCGGCTGCCGGTTACGCTGATTGTGGAAACCTACATGTATCTGCATGGTGGTCGGGTCTTGCGTGTTCATGACATCGAAGAAACGCGTCAGCTGGTAAAAATGATCGATACGATTACGGCTGGATATTGGCAGCGCGGCTGATCAACAGTATCGGCACTGACTAAGATCGGTCGCATCGTTAGGTCATTCTTGCGGCGTTGGACGGATAAAACCTGATTAATTGGCTTTGATTACCAAATATTGATAATGACGTTGATGATTAAGATCAGGTAGGTAGCCCCAAACAGCCAGGGACTGCCAAAGGTTTCGCGTTTTTGTCGAAAGGCGGCCTCAATTGCAAGCAGCACGACCAGCAACCAAATGATACGGCCGACGAACAGCAACGGATGCAGACGGAAAAACATTAGCGTCGTTGCCAGAGCCGTAATGGCCGCGACAATCAATGCCAAGCGCGTGAGGACGAACCAGTCACTGACGCGCTTTTCCATTTTGGCATGCAGTCCCATAAAAGCAGTGACGAAAAGAGCAATTGCACAGATGGCATCGATTAAAGTTAGGGTTTTGATCATTTGAAAGGCCTCTCTTTTAAAGTTTTAGTTGTTTAAATTTTATCATTTTTTACCTGATAAAACCGGGTTTGATACGTGATGCTTGAATTTTGCCGCAAAAAGAGTAAACTATCATGTATTGCTATCAATCGGGAAAATTGACGAGGTGAATTGCATGCTTTACAAGATTGGCGATGTTGTCAAAGGCAAGAAGTTTGGCCCCATGGATCATGACTTTTCCGGGGAAGTCGAAAAGGTTTATGAAAACTCGATTATGATTGCCATTCAAGACTACGATCCGTCTGACCAGAGCGGTGTCAACGAATTGAACGGTCGCGCAATCATTCGCAAAGATGAGGCCAAGATGTTAAAGGCGGTTCCACGGACGGCAGAAGACAAGGAAGCCGAAGTGGAAGCAGAGAAAGAAGAAGCCGAAAAAGAGGCTAAAAAGACGACTGGTAAGAAGGCGACGCGGGCACGACGCTCTTCAAAGGTACGCATTGAAAAGCCAGCCGACAAGAATTAGTTTGAAAAAATCAAATTACTTGATGACATTTTTAAATTAATGAGGTATACTTGCTAAGTAAGTTATTTTTACTTAGCTTTTGCGGGTATAGTTCAGTGGTAAAACCCAACCTTCCCAAGGTTGTGTCGCGAGTTCGATTCTCGTTACCCGCTTAGTTAAAAAAGATGAGCAGTTTGCTCATCTTTTTTATTTATTCGATAATTTTAAATAGCGGGTTCGTCCGATTACTATTGAATTACATTAAACGGTAATGGCTCACCGGCAACTGGTTGACCGGTATTGGAATGTCTTATCTAAAACAGCGATGTCTCGTTGGTAGATTAGTTGATTGACATCAAAAACTGCCATAATGGCAATTATTATGCAGAAAATCTTGTATAAAACATCTGACGAAAATCTCATTACCTACTTTTTTCAAAAAAGCGATGTAATAGTAGGTAAAAATCAATGTATATCGAGTTAGGGTATCCTAACATTACCTACTATTGATCAAAAAGCCCCCAATAGTAGGTAATCTCTTGGCCAATAGCCGATTAAGTCCTTATTTTCTTCACAAAGGCAGTTCGCTGAAGATCATAAAAACAGCTGACGACTGAATTTATAGTAACAGCTCCCATCCATCAACTAAAAAGACTTGATGAGGACCACGGCTTTCCCATCAGCATGCAGATTGCAGACAAGTTTGGGTAAACGCACCTATCTGCATATTTTGAAATAATGCTGGGCGTAAGATCGTTTCCTTTTTGGATTATAATTAATGCATAGGGGGAAGCAAAAATGCTGTTTGAACAGATTGCTCGTAATCGCCGGCATACGATTTGGCTGCTGATTTTTATGGCAATTATCGTTTTGGCGGTTGGCTTAGTGTTTGCTTGGGCATTTGGTACCGATTGGATGTGGATCTTTTGGCTGGCTGGTTTTGGTTATCTGGCTTGGTTTTACTGGCATTCGGCGACGGTTTTGATGAAAATCAATGGTGGTCGGCAGATCGATGAAAAGTCTGCCCCGCGTCTTTATGAGCTGGTGACGGAACTTTGCTTGGCCAGTGGATTGCCGCTGCCCAAAATCTATCTATTACCAATCGACTGTCCCAATGCGTTTGCGATCGGCTGCGACCCTGAGCATGCTAGTTTAGCGGTAACCAGCGGACTGCTTGAAATGATGAATGACGAAGAACTGCGCGGTGTTTTGGGACATGAGCTGGCGCATATCAAAAACTATGATATCCGAGTTACCACGATTGCGATGTCGCTGCTTGAGCTGGTTCGCTATTCAGGATGGGGGCTACTGATTGCTGGTCTGGGATTGATGAGCGTCAAAACCAGGGCCGGGATCATCAAGCTGATCTTTTGGATGATCGGGGCCAGCCTGGCAGTAGTTGGCGGTTTGATTGCCATTGTTGGGATTCCATTGGCTAAGATCGCGTTTTTTGCCATCTCAAGAGAGCGCGAATATCTGGCTGATGCCGGGTCAGTAGAAATAACGCGTGATCCTAGTGGCTTGATCAGTGCACTTGAGAAATTGAAAAATGATGATCACCAGATGCCAACTGACGATGCGGCCACCAATGCCATCTGCTTTAATGCCAAGCAAGGAAATTGGCTGATGAAGCTGTTTGATACGCACCCGCCATTGGAAAAACGGATCGCCCGACTAAAAGATTCGGCATCTTAAAAACGCACGAGCTGAGAAGATGAATCGCGTGAAAAGATTCATTCTCGTAACAAACATGTAACTTGCCTTTTTTAATTGAACTGGTATAATCTGAAATTGTATAAAAAGCTGAAGAATATTAGAGAGGTAGCCGCTGGCAAGCGAGCCTGCGTTGCTGGAAGGCAGGTGCAGCTGGTCTCTTGAACGCGCTTTGGTAAGACATTTAAATATCATTTGAGTGGAATGTTGCACATTCAACTAGAGTGGTACCGCGGGAAATTTCTCGTCTCTAATGGACTTTGGGGTTCGTTGGAGACGTTTTTTTATTTAGGAGGTTAAACATGGACGAAAAGACACAGGTTGCTACGGCGCTGCAGACTGCATTGCCAGATATGAGCATTGAAGACATCAAAAATAAGTTGGAACGGCCAAAAACCAGCAAGAACGGGGACTACGCTTTCCCAACCTTCTTTTTGGCTAAGGAGCTGCACAAGGCACCACAAATGATTGCTGGTGAATTGATTGAAAAGATCGACCAAACTGGTTTTGAAAAAGTCGTTGCAGCTGGTCCATACATCAACTTCTTCTTGGACAAGGCCAATGTCGGCGCAGGGATCTTAAAGGAAATCTTGGCTGACCCAGAACATTACGGTGACTTGGATCTTGGTCACCAAGCCAACGTTACGATCGACATGTCTTCACCAAACATTGCCAAGCCAATGAGTATGGGTCACCTGCGTTCGACGGTTATCGGTAACGCAATTGCCAACATCATGAAGAAGGTCAACTACAACCCAATCAAGATTGACCACCTTGGCGACTGGGGGACCCAATTTGGTAAGCTGATGGCCGCCTACGAAATGTGGGGCGATGAAGAAGCTGTCAAGGCTGACCCAATCAATACGCTGCAAAAATACTACGTTAAGATCAACACGGAAGCCGACGAACACCCAGAATATGCCGAAGCTGGTCGTGAATGGTTCCGGAAGCTGGAAGATGGCGATGAAGAAGCCGTTCGTCTGTGGAAGTGGTTCCGGGCTGAATCCTTGAAGCGTTTCATGAAGGTCTACGATATGCTGGACGTTCAATTCGACTCCTACAATGGTGAAGCCTTCTACAACGACAAGATGGATGAAATCCTGCAGCTGCTCAACGACAAGCATTTGCTGCAAAAGAGTCGTGGTGCCGGCATCGTTGACCTTTCCAAGTACGACTTGAATCCAGCCATGGTTCAAAAGTCAGACGGCTCAACGCTGTACATGACGCGTGACCTGGCTACGGCCCTGTTCAGAAAGCGGATGTACGGTTTTGAACAGTCGCTTTATGTTGTTGGGGCTGAACAAAGCTACTACTTCCAACAATTAAAGGCTACGCTGGCGACGATGGGCTTTACCTGGTCTAAGCAGATTCACCATATTCCATTTGGTCTGATGACGCTGAATGGTAAGAAGATGTCAACGCGGAAGGGTAATGTCGTTCAACTGGAAGAAGTGCTGGACGAATCCATCAAGCTGGCTCGTCAACAAATTGCCGAAAAGAACCCTGACCTGGCAAATGCCGATAAAGTTGCTCAAGAAGTCGGCGTCGGCGCAATCGTCTTCCATGATTTGAAGAACGAACGGACCAACTCAATCAACTTCAAGCTGGAAGATGCCGTTAAGTTTGAAGGTGAAACCGGTCCTTACGTTCAATATGCGCATGCTCGGGCTGAGAGTCTGCTGCGCAAGGCGGGCAACCCAGATCTTGCTGGTGCCGACTTGAAGCTTAATGATGAAGAATCATGGAACATCATCAAGCTTTTGGGACAATACCAAGAAACGATCAAGCGGGCAGCTGTTAAGTACGACCCATCCCTGATCGGCAAGTACGCTCTGTCACTGGCCAAAGCCTTCAACCAATACTACGCTCATACGCGGATCCTGGTTGACGACGACCAAAAGCTGGCGCGGCTGGCACTGGTTCAAGCAGTCAGCGATGTTTTGAAGTCTGCTCTGGCATTGCTGGGCGTTAAGGCTCCAGACGAAATGTAGTCAATCTCAATGGCTTAATGGCTGACAACTGCTGGCAATTGAAACCAGACGATTATCGATTCTGACCAGATCAAATCAATCAAGAAGGCTCCTTGCTTCAATGACTGAAGTGAGGAGCTTTTTTGATAAATTGACGATACCGGCAGCTGATCTTCAATGATGAGTTTCAAGCATGATTGTTTGCGTTTTGGATAAGTTTTAATGGACTGACTTGGCGACTGATCCCAAAAAGGACTGATTGTGATAAAATTACGTGGTGAATTTCAAGCATGAGGAAAATTTAAATGAAACAACCAATATCTGATTGGAAAGTACGTTTTAAAGCCTGGCTGGGCAAGACCTGGCATGCTTTTTGGACGCGTTTTAAGTATTTATGGCATCGTTTTCAGCTGACGCGCTGGATTATCGTTGTCCTAATGTCGCTGTTTTTGGTGATCAGCATCTATTTGACGTTTGTTGCCAAGACAGCCAATGTTAAGGATCTGGAGCGACGATTGGAACAGCCGACCATGATCTACGACAGCAAGGGTAAATCGGCCGGCAGTCTTTATTCGCAAAAGGGAACCTACGTCAAGCTTAGCAAGATCTCTGCAAACGTACCTGACGCAGTGCTGTCAACTGAGGATCGTCGTTTTTATCAAGAGCACGGCTTCTCGGTTCGCGGCTTGGGACGGGCGGCACTGCTACTGGTCAAAAACAAGCTGTTGGGTCGTGACTATATTTCAGGCGGGGGTTCGACTTTGACCCAGCAATTGGTAAAAAATGCCTTTTTGAGTCAGGAACAGACCTTTTCGCGGAAAGCCAAGGAAATTTTCATTGCGATTGAGGTTGAGAATCAATACTCCAAAAAACAGATTCTCACTATGTATCTCAATAATGCCTACTTTGGCAATGGCATCTGGGGCGTGCAGGACGCGGCCAAGCGTTATTTTAACGAAGACGCCAGCGAATTAACGGTTCCCCAGGCGGCCACGCTAGCAGGGATGCTGACCTCGCCAGGAATTTATGATCCCGTCAAGCACCCGGCGGCCACCAAGTCACGGCGGAATGTGGTCTTGCAGCTGATGGTCGAAAACAAGAAATTGACCCAGTCGCAGGCTGATGCCTATAAAAAGACACCGCTAACGATTACCAATGGCTATACCAGTCCTGACACCTATAAGTATCCATACTACTTTGACGCCGTAATCAGCGAGGCCGTCAATACCTACCATCTGTCAGAAAAAGACATTATGAACAATGGCTACAAGATCTACACAACGCTGAATCAAAATCAGCAAAAGGCCATGCAGGATACCTATGATGACGACAGCAACTTCCCAGACAGCTCCACCGGCTCAACGATGGTTCAATCAGCCTCAATTGCCATGGATCCCAAGACTGGCGGAGTAACGGCAGTCGTTGGCGGTCGCGGCAAGCACGTCTTTAGAGGCTACAACCGGGCAACCCAAATGCGGCGGCAGCCTGGATCAATCATTAAGCCGATCGTCGTCTACACACCGGCACTGGAAAAAGGATATTTCTATGACTCAACGCTGCAGGACAAAAAGACGTCTTATGGCAGCAATCACTATACGCCGAAAAACTATGACAACACATACAGCGGCAGCGTGCCAATGTACAAAGCGCTGTATGAGAGTCTCAATGCTCCAGCAGTCTGGCTTTTGAACAAGATTGGCGTCAATGCCGGCTACCAGATGGCTGAGAAGTTTGGACTGCCGGTTGAAAAGAGCGACAAGAATCTGGCTTTAGCGCTGGGTGGGATGTCAAACGGCGTGTCGCCTCAGCAGATGGCCCGTGCCTACTCGGTCTTTGCCAATGGCGGTAAATTGCCAACTGCGCACTATATCGTCAAGATCGAGGATGCAAACGGCAAAGTGATCAAGCGTTATCGAGCCAAACCCGCTAAGCAGATCATCTCTAAAAAGATCAGCAACGAGATGACCAGCATGCTGTTGGGCGTCTTCAAGCATGGAACCGGGGTATCGGCAAAACCAGACGGCTATGAGCTGGCCGGCAAGACTGGGACGACTGACTCGGGAATTGGCGATGGTGATCGCGACAAATGGATCGTTGGCTACACGCCAGACATTGTCGTTGCAACCTGGGAAGGCTATGACAGTACGACTGAGTCTCAGCAGTTGGCCGATGTTACCAGCAAAAACATCAGTGTGCTCTACAAGGCTGAAATGAGCGCGATTCTGCCAGAAACAGCCGACACGCAGTTTACGGTCAAGGATGCGCAGGCTAAGGCTACGGCTAAGCAAAATAAGACCAACAGCAGTTGGTGGAGCAGTTTTGCCAACAACTTAAACGACAGCGGCAGCACGCTCAAGCAAAAGGCCAGCGATTGGTGGAGCTCTTTGCAGTCGATGTTTCAGTAGCATTGCCTTAAGCGGTGCATAATGTTACAATCTAAAAAGCAATGAATTATAGGAGGTAGGCCGATTATGGTTGTCAATATCTACGACACGGCAAACGAAATGGAGCGCCAAATGCGGGAAACGCAGGAATTCCAAGCATTGAAGGAAGCTTTTGCAGAACTTAAAAAGGATGAGGATGCATTTGGTACTTTCCAAAAATTCCAAGAAAAGCAGATGCAGGCTCAACAAAAGCAAATGCAAGGCGTTCAGCTGACGGAAGAAGAAATCAAGGAAGTTCAAGACTTGGCTAAAGAAGTTGGTCAAAAAGACGCCATTAAAAATCTGATGGTTAAAGAACGCCAGCTTGACGACATGATTCAACAGATCAGCAAGACGATTACGGCACCAATTGCGGAACTGTATCGCGAAGCTATGCCGGAACAAAACGGCGGCGCGGAAAAATAGTTTTTAAAACGGAATCGTAGCTTGCGGTTCCGTTTTTTAAAGGCGGTGAAAAAATGGCCAAATTGATTGCTCAATACCAAGATGGCGAGGAAATGCAGCTTTTTGCCCTGATCAAAGAAGCAGCAGCTAAGACTACCAGTGCCGGTAAGCCTTACCTGGCACTGACTTTGGCTGATGCTTCCGGTGAGATTGGCGGAATGCGCTGGGATGCGTCACCAAAAGACATTGCCGAACTGCAGGCTGGCAAAGTCGTCAGCGTTAAAGGCCAGCGCGAAACGTATCGCGACCGGCCCCAGATCAAGATTGAAACAATTCGTTTGGCTGGTGACGATGAGCCGCATGATCCGCTGCTGTTCGTTCCGCGGGCTCCAGAAACGACGGCCCAGCTAAAAGCAGGCTTTCGCGAGTTTTTTGATCTGATCGATGAACCGGTTTGGAAAAAGATTGCCGGGCACCTGTTTAGCAAGCACGGCGACAAACTATTCTCTTATCCAGCAGCCAAGAGCAATCATCATGCTTTTGTAGGCGGTCTGGCCTTTCACACGCTGTCAATTCTACGGCTGGCGCGCTCGGTTGAGGCTCAGTATCCGGGAATCAATGCTGCCTTGCTTTATACTGGGGCAATGCTGCATGATCTGGGCAAGACCATTGAACTGAGCGGACCGATCGCGACCCAATATACCGTGATGGGGAACCTGATTGGTCATATCTCGCTTCTGGACGGCGAGATCGTGCAGGCCTGTGACGAGCTGGACCTTGATCCCGAGGCACCCAAGGTAATTCTGCTGCGGCATATGATTCTTTCTCACCATGGTTTGCTGGAATATGGCTCACCGGCGCGGCCCCAGCTTTTGGAAGCCGAGATTCTGCATCAGCTAGATGAATTGGATGCCTCAATCATGACGATTCAGACGGCTTTGAGGCAAACCGCGCCTGGCGAGTATACGGATCGTTTGTTCAGCTTGGATAATCGCCGCTTTTATCGACCGACCAATGAAGAAACTTTGAAGAAAAGCTAAACATTGTCTAAGCCGGGTTTAATCTGGGATCGGTTGTGTTATATTAGATTGGTAAATTTATCACGAGTAAATTCTTAATAAACTAAAGGATGTGTAATTTAGTGAACGCAAAGAAAAAAGCTTTGGCAATTTTAGCCGGAATTTCTTTAATGCTGCCATTGGCTGCCTGTGGCAATAAGGCTGTTGCAACGACTAGCGGTGGCAAGATTACCGAAAGCGAATACTACAGCAGCATGAAGCAGACTTCTGCTGGTAAGCAGGTGCTGCAGCAGATGATCTTGGATAAGGTACTGGAAAAGCAGTATGGCTCGCAAGTCTCCAAGAGCAAGGTCAACAGTGAATACAATGCCTACAAGAAGCAATACGGTTCATCATTCTCAACCGTTCTGCAGCAAAATGGCCTGACTACCAAGACGCTTAAGCAGCAGATTCGCTCCAACCTGCTTTTGCAAGCGGCCGTTCGCCACTACTCCAACTTCTCCAACAAGGCTTTGAACAAGCAATGGAAGAAGTACCAGCCAAAGGTTCAGACAGCAGAGATCCTAGTTGGCTCAAAGTCTGATGCTCAGGCAATCATTGACGAGCTGAACAACACTTCCGGCGACAAGTACAAGGCATTCAAGAAACTGGCCAAGGAAAAGTCAACGGATACTTCAAACAAGAGCAATGGTGGTAAGGTAGCAGCCTTTGACAACACTGATACCTCGCTTGACTCAGCTTACAAGAAGGCAGCCTTTAAGCTTAAGACTGGCGAATACACGACGACGCCGGTCAAAACCGACAGCGGCTACCAAGTCATCTACATGATCAAGCACCCAGCCAAGGGTAAGAAGAGCAACCACATCGCTCAATTGAAGCAGCAGATCGTCGAAGAAAACATGAATGATTCGACTTTCCTGCAAAACGTTGTCTCCAAGGTTCTGAAGAAGGGCAATGTTTCAATCAAGGACAGCGACTTGAAGAACATCTTGGATGAATACTTGACGACCAGCTCCAGTTCAACCAGCTCGACTTCCAGCTCCAGCAAGAGTTCGAGCTCGGCTTCCAGCTCCAGCAATTAATCAAAAAGGATTGCATCTGATATGCAATCCTTTTTTGGCAGCATTGGAAAAATTAAAATGGGACTCCTTGTCTAAAGGCAGGGGGTCCCATTTTGGCTATGCTTGATATTTTGACAACAGTTTTTGGATCTTGATCAGTCGCGGCTCATTTTTAAACTGCCAAAGATCAATGGCATGCTGGGCAGCGCGGGTAAACTCACTGACGCCATCCATTGCCTGATTCAGCTTGATTACGCTCTGATTAAGCTTAACCAGCTGCGTCTGTAGATTCTTAGCGGCGCTTAAAGTATCGCGACCAGCGTTTTTGAAGTCGTCGAACATGACTAGTCACCGAATTGATCGATAATCGCCTGTTGAACAGCTTGATACTTCTGCTCATCATATTGGCCCGAGTTGTCCGAAAACGTAATCCCAAAATCATCTTGGTCGCTGTAGCGCGGAATCAGGTGAATGTGGGAATGGAAAACGGACTGGTAGGCTACGGCGCCATTGTTGTTTAAAATATTCATGCCCTTGATGTCAGGGTTGGAGTCGCGAATGGCCCGGGCAATCTTTGGCAGCCGGCTAAATACGGCAGCTGCCAAGTCGGAGTCATATTCAAAGATGTCTTGAACGTGCTTTTTGGGTACGACCAGCGTGTGGCCAGGCGTGTTTTGCGAAATGTCCAAAAAGGCTTTGACGACATCATCTTCGTAGACCGTGTAGCTAGGAATCTCACCATTGATAATCTTGCAAAAAATACAATCTTCCATTCTGAGAATACCTCTTTTCAATTTTTTTTAAGTATAAACGAATTTTCCAAAAACTGCACCCTTAGTCGATTATAATCAGTATGGTATAATTACTCGGTTAGGCAAGCAAGAAAGACAAAGAAGGGATGACAATGGCGCTGGAAGTTGAACATTTAACGGGTGGCTATTCTCAGCTGCCGGTTTTAAAAGACGTTTCTTTTAACGTGCAGCCAGGCGAACTGGTCGGCCTGATCGGTTTAAACGGGGCCGGCAAGTCAACGACGATCAATCATGTTATCGGCTTGCTACGGCCGTTTTCAGGATCAATTATTTTAAATGGTCAAAATCTGCAGGAAAACGCCGCGGCTTATAAGCGTCAAATCGCCTATGTGCCGGAAACGCCGATCCTGTATGATGAGCTGACGCTAAAAGAGCATTTGGAACTGACGATGCTGGCATATGGCCTGGATCGAGATCTGACTTGGCAAAACGCCCATCAGCTGCTGAAAATCTTTCGCTTGGACAATAAGCTGGACTGGTTTCCGGCCAACTTTTCCAAGGGGATGAAGCAAAAAGTCATGATCGTCAGTGCTTTTATGACGGACGCCAAGCTGTTCATTGTCGATGAGCCGTTTTATGGCCTGGATCCACTGGCAGTTCATGACCTGTTGAATCTGATTGAGGAAAAAAAGGCACAGGGAGCAGGTATCTTGATGTCGACGCACGTTTTGGACACGGCACAGCGCTACTGTGATCGCTTTATTCTGCTGGCACATGGTCAGGTAAAGGCGCATGGTACGCTAAAGGAACTGCAGCAAAAAGCCGCTGGCGCCGGAGAAACGCTGGATGACATTTATCTGCGCTTGGCAAGGGATGAGAGCGATGAATAGTCTTTTTAAGAAACGGCGGCAAGCCCATCTGCTGCGGCTGATGAAGTATTGGCGGCTGGTATTTAATGACCAATTCACGATTGCGCTGTTCTTTATGATTGGCGCACTGGCCTATACCTATGCGCAATGGCTCAAGACGCTCAGCCCTGGCATATGGTGGATTCGCTGGCTTTTGATTTTATGGTTCGTCTTGGTAATGCAGGTCGGCCGCTTTGCTACTTTGCTGAAACCAGCCGATCCCGTATTTTTGCTGCCGCAGTCTGATGGCATCAAGAAATACCTCAACCAGGCGTTTTTATACAGTCTAATATTGGGCGAGCTGATGTCGCTGGGGCTTTTGATTATCGCGCTGCCCTTAGCTCTGATTGACATCAGACTGACCGCGCTAACCATTTTGGAATTGCTCTTGGCAGGCTTTGTTGCTAAGCTTTCCTGGATGGAGTTGGCCAAAGCCCAGTTGAGTCTGCAATGGTCGCGGCATGCCAAGCAATTACGGCTGGGACAATGGATCGCACCGCTTTTAATCGGTATGCTCAGCTGGCTGATTGCGCCGGTCTGGGGCTGCGGGAGTGCGGTGTTGATCTATCTGGTCATTAAGATTGGGTTGCAAAAGCAGGATCTGGACTGGCGAGCGGCCGTTGATGCCGAGCAAAAGCGGATGTATGACGTCTATCGTTTCTTTAATCTGTTTACAGACGTGCCCAGCGTTAAAGGTGGGATCAAGCGGCGAACTTGGGCCAATGGCTTGATTCACTGGCTGACGATTCCTGATCATGCCTGGTCTTACCTATACGCACGCGGCTTTTTGCGGGATACGGAAACCAGCAGCCTGGTAGGCAGATTGACGATCGTCGGGATGCTGATCGTATTCTTCGTGCCATTGGGCTGGCTGAGATGTATCCTGGTTTTATTGTTTATCTATCTGATTGCCATGCAGCTGATGACGTTTGTTGATCACTATCAAAACAACGTCTTTACCCACCTTTACCCAATCGATCAAGTCACGCAGCTAACCGATTTTCAGGTCTTTTTAAAAAAGGTCATGGGCAGCTTGAGCCTTTTGTTGATTCTGGCCGCACTGGGCAGGAGCCTTGACTGGCTGAATATGCTGAGCAGCCTGGCTTTGGCCGTTTTGGAGCTGTACTGGCTGATTAATATCTATTTCAAAAAGAAAATGCAAAAGTGAGGATAACCAATGCGAGTAAAACACAAGAAATGGGCTGAACCACTGATTGAAGCCCATCCAGAAAAAATCACCACCGACCCGGCTCAATTTAAAGGCAAATGGCAGAGCCGCTTTGAAAAAGAACAGCCAATCTGGCTTGAAGTCGGTATGGGCAAGGGGCAGTTCGCAATCGGCATGGCCAAGGCGCATCCGGAAGTTAATTTTATCGGTTTAGACGTGGTTTCCACCGTGGCTGGGATTGCCTTGAAAAAGTCGCTGGAAGATGAAGAATTGCCAAACCTGCAGTTTATCTGTGCCAATGGAGCGGGTTTGGATGAGTTTTTTGCGGACGGCGAGATCGATCGGCTGTTTTTGAACTTTTCCGATCCTTGGCCTAAATCGCGACATGCCAAGCGTCGATTAACCTACAAGACCTTTTTGGCAAACTATGAAAAGGTTTTGGTGCCAAAGGGAACGATTGAGTTAAAGACTGACAACATGGGCTTTTTTGAGTTTTCACTGGTCAGCATGAATAATTATGGCATGCAGTATGATGGTGTCTGGCTGGATCTGCATCATAGTGATGAAAATGAAAATAACGTTGAAACGGAATATGAACAAAAATTTGCGGCAAAAGGGCAGCCAATCTACAAACTGAAGGCTCACTTTGCTTAAATATTGAAACGGCACAGTCTGGCATTGATTAAACATCACTGCCAGATTTTTGGTTTGGTCATTTTGCGAAGCTGCCTGGCAGATTTAACGATACCAATCGTTTGCGGGAAAGCAGGTAATGATGATTTTATCGTATATCATTATGCGGAATTTATTGAATAAAAGATGTGGCTGAATTTTTATCAACTGCAGAAAGCGTTGGATGCCAATCAAAGAAGATTGTATTTTAAGCGGCTTTGTCACGGGATAACTCCCATGGCAGAGCCGTTTTTAATTGCTTTTAAAAATTGTCCATGCAATTTTGGAAAATAATTTCTATAAAAGTATGGAATTTATTTCAAAAAGTGGTATAGTAAAAGCGTTCACTAATGAAAGGGGTTACAAAAATGAAACTTACAGTAGCACAACTAGCCAAATACATGGACCACACGATGCTCAAGCCAAACGCCACTCAAGCAATGATCGACCAATGCATTGACGAAGCTATCAAATACAACACGGCTTCAGTCTGCATCAATCCATATTGGGTCAAGCACACTGCTGATCGCTTGAAGGATACGGATGTCAACACCTGCACGGTCATTGGTTTTCCGCTGGGGGCTTCCACGACTAAGATCAAGGTTGCCGAAGCAGTTGATGCCATCGAAAACGGTGCTGATGAGATTGATATGGTCATCAACATTGGTGAATTGAAATCTGGTCACCAAGAAATCGTTGAGCAGGATATTCGCGAGGTTGCCCAAGCTGTCCACGCTCACCACAAGCTTTTGAAGGTAATCATTGAAACCTGCCTGTTGACTGATGAGGAAAAAACGATTGCCTCTAAGCTGACGGTAGCTGGCGGAGCCGATTTTGTTAAGACTTCAACCGGCTTTTCAACTGGCGGTGCCAAAGCTGAAGATGTGGCATTGATGCGCAAGGCAGTTGGTCCCGACTTTAAGATCAAGGCTTCGGGTGGTATTCATCATTTAGATGAAGCCTATGCAATGATCGAAGCAGGAGCAAACCGCTTGGGAGTTTCCGCTTCGGTCCAAATTCTAGAAGAAGCTGCTCGGCAATAAAATTGGTTTGAAACGTCGCTTAAGATCGATTCAGGGGAGGAAAGATTATGACGTATCAACGAGTATTTGGCATTGTTTTGGATTCTGTAGGGATTGGCGAGGCACCTGATGCATTGAAGTTTGGTGATGATGGTGCCGATACCTTAGGCCACATTGGCAAATGGTATCAAGGCAAGCTGGCATTGCCTAACTTAGCCAAACTAGGACTAAGCAACATTCGCCCGGCCGATCCGATTCAAGGCGTGCCGACAGCTGATCCAGCAATGGGCTGCTTTGGCAAGATGGCTGAGATTTCGGCCGGTAAGGACAGTATGGATGGTCACTGGGAAATGATGGAGCTGCCGGTTAAAAAGCCGTTGTCAACGTTCCCAAACGGTTTTCCTGACAGCATCATTCAAAAACTGGAAGCCTTTTCTGGTCGTAAGGTGATTGTCAACAAGCCATATTCAGGGACGGAGGTTATCCATGACTACGGCGAGCAGCAGATGAAAACCGGTGATTTGATCGTCTACACTTCGGGCGACTCGGTGCTGCAGATTGCGGCACATGAAGACGTGATTCCGGTTGAAGAACTCTACCGCATCTGCCGTTATGCGCGGACACTGGTCAATGGTCCTGAATACACGGTTGGCCGGATTATTGCACGACCATACGTTGGCCCAGACAAGGATCATTTTGTCAGAACGGCTAACCGGCATGACTTCAGCCTAGAGCCAACTGGTGAGACTGATCTGGATCATTTGAAGGCAGCTGGTCTGGACGTCATTGGAATCGGTAAGATCAATGACATTTTCTCTGGTCATGGCATTACGGAAGGCTATCACAATGAAAGCAATATGGATGGCATGGATCATGTTGACCATGTAATGAAAGAAGATTTTCATGGCTTCTGCTTTGTTAATTTAGTTGATTTTGATGCTATGTATGGTCACCGGCGTAATCCAGAAGGTTTTGGCAAGGCTTTGATGGACTTCGACCAACGCTTGGGAACGGTGCTTGAAAACATGCGGGAAGACGATCTGCTTTTGATCACGGCTGACCATGGCAATGATCCTTGCTTCCGCGGTACGGACCATACCAGAGAAGTGACGCCGCTGCTAGCTTACTCGCCGTCAATGAAACATCCTGGTCAGTCGTTGGGAACGCGTGGGACGTTTGCTGATTTGGGGGCAACGATCATGGAAAACTTTGGTGTTGCCGGCAATCAAGTTGGCACGAGTTTTTTGGCGGCAATTGAAAACTAGTTAATTAAAAGGGGGATTCATCATGCGAATGGTGGATGTAATTGACCAAAAACGTAATGGCGGCGTCTTAAGCGATGAGCAGCTGCAATTCTTTGTTGATGGCGTGGTCGACGGCTCGCTGCCTGACTATCAAATCAGTGCTTTGCTGATGGCGATCTATTTTCAGGGGATGACGGATCGTGAACAGACGCAGCTGACAATGAAAATGATGCATTCTGGTGAGCGGCTTGATTTGTCTAAGATTCCTGGGATTAAAGTTGACAAGCATTCAACTGGCGGCGTGGGCGATAAAACCAGTTTGCCACTAGCTGCGATGGTCGCCGCACTGGGAATTCCGGTACCAATGATCTCAGGTCGCGGACTTGGCCATACAGGTGGAACATTAGACAAGCTGGAGGCTATTCCAGGTTTTCAAGTTGAATTAAGCGAGCAGGATTTCATCAAGCAGGTTGCTGAAGAAAAATTGGCAATCGTTGGGGCAACGCGTGACGTCGCGCCAGCTGATAAAAAGATCTATGCTCTGCGTGACGTTACCGATACGGTTGATTCCATTCCATTGATTGCCAGTTCAATTATGAGCAAAAAACTGGCTTCCGGAACCGATGCTTTGGTAATTGACGTTAAGACCGGTGCCGGGGCCTTTATGAAGACTGAGGACTCCGCCGTGAAACTGGCTAAAGCATTGGTAGCAATCGGCAAGCAGGCTGGATTGAAGTGTGAAGCCGTGATCTCAGATATGAATCAGCCTTTAGGATCCAAAATCGGCAACACGCTGGAAATTGAAGAGACGCTGGATCTTTTAAAGGGCAAAGGACCAAAAGATCTGCTGGAGCTGGTCTTGGAACTGGGCAGCCGTATGGTCGTGATGGGACAGCAGGCGGCCAGTCTGGCAGAAGCCCGCGCCAAATTGGAACAGACGATTGCTGATGGTTCGGCACTGGCTCGCTTTAAGGCAATGATCAAGGCTCAGCATGGTGATCCAAACGTGGTTGATGATTACTCGCTGATGCCGCATGCCAAGTATCAAATTGAATATCCTGCTCAAAAAGGCGGCGTAATTGCCAAGCTGACCGCAGATGAGATTGGAATGGCCAGCATGCTGATGGGCGGCGGTCGTCAAAAAGCCGATGATCAGCTGGACTATGCGGTTGGGATTGAGCTGCATAAAAAGATTGGCGATTCGGTTCAAAAAGGCGAATCAATCATGACGATCTGGAGCAACCGTGAAGATATTGATGACGTCAAAGAACTGCTGGATCAAGCCGTTGCGATTAAAGAGTCAGCTCAGCAGCCAACTTTGATTCACGAGACGATCGAATAGGAATTATTTATAAAATACGAGGAGGAATTCCAATGAGTACGCCACATATTGAAGCACAAAATGGTGATTATGCTGAAACGGTTCTGCTGCCAGGGGATCCGCTGCGGGCTAAATATATTGCCGAAAATTTCCTGACCAACGTTAAACAGGTCAACAGCGTGCGCAACGCGTTTGGCTACACAGGTGAATACAAGGGCCATCGCATCTCGGTTCAAGGATCGGGGATGGGAATTCCTTCCATGTCGATCTATATCAATGAACTGGTACGTTTTTATGGCGTCAAGACGATTATCCGGGTCGGATCCTGTGGTGGGATGGCTCCCGGCGTCAAGCTGCGTGATGTCTGCCTGGCTTCGGGTTCGTCAACTGATTCGGCAGTCGTTGCCAACTCGTTTGCAGCTGGCGTTCACTTTGCCCCGTTAGCTGATTTTAAGCTGCTTGACACGGCTTATCACGTGGCTAAGAACATGGGGATTGAGCCTAAGGTTGGCGATATCTTTGCTGCCGACCGTTTCTACAATGATGATATTGATATGAAGAAGCTGGCTGATTATGGCGTGATCGGTACAGAAATGGAATCAGCAGGACTGTATCTGCTGGCAGCCAAACTGCATTTTAGAGCGCTCTCGGTTTTGACGGTCAGTGATCTGCTGTTTGGCAGTCAAGAAAAAACAACGGCCGCTGAACGTGAAAAGACCTTTAACGACATGATCAAAATCAGTCTGGAAACGGCGATTGCCCAAGCTGATTGATATATGATCGATTACTAAAAAAGACGGTCCGTTACTGACGGGCCGTCTTTTCTTTAGTAGAATTGATATAAACAGCACAAAATCAGAAAGTGGATGGGAATAATGATTGATGAAACTGATAAGCGGGCTTTAAGCGTTAAAGTCGCGCAGCTCTATTATCAAAATGACTGGCGGCAGAGTAGAATCGCAGCCGAGTTGAATCTTTCACGGCCCACGGTATCAAGATTGCTGCAATACGCACGGGAAAGCGGGATTGTCCAGATTAAGATCAGCAATCCGTTGGTTTCGACTCAGCAGCTGGCCGCGGAGCTAAAGGACCATTATCATTTAGACCAAGTCATTGTTGTACCTTCAGAGATGACAGCCAGTGGCGAGCTGTTGGAACTGGTTGGCGCGGCTGCTGCCGAATACATCGAGACAATCGTTAAGGATGATGACACAATTGGGCTGGCCTGGGGAAAAACGATCCATGCCATTGCCCAGCATCTATCACCTGAAGACGTGCATGGGGTCACGGTGGTTCAGTTAAAGGGCAGCGTTGCCAATACCAAGCAGAAAAACTATGCCTTTGAAAGCGTCAATGCTTTTGCCAGTGCTTTTCACACGCTGCCACAGTATCTGCCGCTGCCAGTTATTTTTGATCACCAAGAAACTAAAGAGCTGGTTGAGCAAGATACGCATATCAAATACATCATGGATCTTGGTCGACAAGCCGATATCGCGGTCTTTACGGTCGGAACGGTACGAGATTCGGCACTGCTGTTTCATTTAGGGTACTTCAGTCAAGCTGAGCAGGAGTATCTGCAGCAGCATGCGGTTGGTGACGTTTTTTCGCGTTTTATCGATCAAAATGGCAGCATTGTAGCACCACAGATCAATCAGCGGACGATCGGTATTGACCTGGAACAGCTGAAAAAAATTCCGCAGCGTGTGATGGTAATTGCCAATCCAGCTAAGACGCAGGCCGCCGCGGGAGCACTGAAAGCGGGCTATGCCAACGTTTTGGTAATTGATCAGGGCAGTGCTGCCGGCTTGGTTAAGAAACTGCGTGAAAAAGGTGCCAACTGATGCTGGAACGTTTTTTGGAAGATGATGTTGTGGTGAGCGTTCATCTGCTGACCTTGCTGTTTGATCGTTCAGGGCTAACGCTGCATTGTCTGGCAGAGCTGACCAGAATTCCCGAGCCCCGGCTTAGAAAGGAACTGAATACATTAAATCAAGAACTGCAGCCGAAAGCATGCATTCAGATCAATGATGCGGTTGTCTCGCTTTCTTTAACCAGTCCGGGTCAGCTGTTTGAGCTAAAAAAGCAGCTCTACCAAAAGTCTGAGGTACTGCAGGTGATGGCCTATCTGCTCAATCACCGGGGACGCTCGGTGACGACGTTTTGTCAGGAGCACTACTTTTCTGAGCCGACTTTTTACCGGCTGCAGCGGCAATGCAAAAATTTTTTGCAGACGGTTGGCCTGACGATTCGACGCGGTCAGATCTGCGGTCAAGAATATCGCAAGCGCTACTTGATTGCGGCATTAAGCTGTCATTATGGCATTGACTGCGTGGATTTCGGTTCAGTCAGTCAGCAGATCGTAAAAAATTTCGTCATTGCAGCCAACCCCGGCGTAAAACCGCTGCTGGACAAGATGCCGCAAGCATTTGCCATGTTTGATCATCTAATTGCTTTGACCTGGCTGCGGCATGACCAGTCTTTGGAATTGCCAACCGATAATTTCTGGCGGGCGGTCTGTCGAGAAAAGGCGCATCAGCAATTGGAACGCATGGTTGATGAATATCTGCAGCCGCAATTGTCATTTGAACTGACGCCGCTTGATCATGACTATTTATACCTGGTCTATCTAACGGTTGCCAACGAGCTGTTTCGTGATGATGCCTGGAGCCTGCAGCGAGCAACGTTTCGCGAGATCCTGCAGCAGCTTCCGGAGATTCGACAGCTGACGGATGCTTTTGCCGCGTTATGGGAAGAGCCGCTGATCAAAACGGCAGCCTTTAAAGAAACGGTTAATGGATTTGGCCTGCACTTTATGGGCGGTCTGCAGAATCTGGTAATTGAACGTCAGCTGGACTATCAAACGGAAAACAAGTCGCAGAGATTGACCGATCAGCTGGTGAAAATGATCGTTATGAGATGGTGCCGGCAAAATCATTGGTCAGATCTGGTTGATGATAATCAGGTCAAGTATTTTTCGCGACAGTTGCTGCCACTGATTGAAGAACAGCTTCCTGCCACGCCGTTATATATCTTTACCAAGTCGCGGGCTGATTATGAAGTAGTGGCTCAAATGGTGCGTCAAGAATTTGGCAATCGCCTTCAAATCAGCAGCTGCAGTTATTTTAGCGCCGAGCAGCTTAAGCAGATCAATCAAGTACCGCAAAGCATGATTTTAGCTGACCATGAATTTTGGGAGCTTTTGGCTGATACCAATTCAAACAACCAGCGTTTTTTAATTACCTTGGATAGTCCTTTTTTAGGAATCGAACGCTTGCGGACCAGCCTATATCGCCTGCGCACGACTGCTTATGCAGAAAACCTTACGGAGAAACTATCAATTTTGCATGCTCAAGAGGGTTAGATTTTGATAGGAGCAAAACGTTTTTAACCGCTATACTTTAATTGTCATTCAGGGGGGAACCCGAAGATGACTGCTGATTATGTCCGGGTACATTAGAAAAGCAAAGATAAATAGTTGATAATTTGTCAGATCAAGTATGCTGCATCACGAAAAATCGCTTAGTGCACGATGTTTTCGGCGGGACCCCATTCAACCGCTGATGCAGATGCTGACTCCATTAATAGCGATAGACGCATTAAATAATGTTAAGCTTCAATACGACAAATCATTGTTTGGTCAAGATAGTGTGCAGCTTGGCTGAGTAAGTGGTTGTCGTGCCAAATGATAAATCTAGATCATCAATGCGATGCCCATCCACTCCGCCATTGATGTTTCCAATCTCAGTAAAAATTGATTGCTTTGACCGCAGTTTATAGTGCAATTTACATCAAAAGATTCCAATTAAATCATAATCGGCAGTTATGAATGACAATCGGCCATGCATCATGTTCAGATAGATGGTGCAAAAAAAGGCTGTTGGAGAAATCCAACAGCCTTTTGTGTTGCTTAATTGTCAATGCGCTTTAGTTTCAGCAGCGTACCAGTACTGGCATCTGCCAAGAATTCGTAGCTGACCAGCTGATCGTCTTCAAAGCGCCGGATGCCACCGCGATATACCAAAGTTCGCACGGCAAACTGACGATAAGGAATCGGCTGATGATCAATCCAGCTGCCCTCAACTGTGCCTTCGCGTTTAAAATCATTGGTAATCATTTTTAAGATCGTGTTTGCGGAACGCCGTCGGTTGCCCACCAGCTTGCCGGCAAAGAAGCCCGCAATACCGGAAGCACCTAAGGTAAGCGGGATCATCCATGGGCTAAGTGAACCATTTGAATCATTCATTTCAATCGCTTCTTTCGTTTAGCCTATGCCATATTTTGACCCAAAGTAGATTGGATGTAACAATTTTAACACAAAGGCAGATCATTATGCATTGTCTTTCAACTTGTAGTAGACTATCCTTACATAAAATAAGTAAAAGGATGGTGTTCTGTGATGGAAGCTTTGCCTAAAGTTAATACTGAACAGCTGCAAAAATATTTGAAAGGGCAGGTCGTCTTGATGTTTACTGCTGACTGGTGCCCTGACTGCCAATTTATCAAGCCTGCCATGCCAGAAGTCGAAAAGGATTTTGCCGATTTTAAGTTTTATGCCGTTGATCGTGATGAAAATCTGGATTTGGCAACCGAACTAAACGTCATGGGCATTCCAAGCTTTATTGCCTACCGTGATGGTCAAGAAATTGGCCGGTTCGTCAACAAGGACCGCAAGACCAAGCAGCAGGTCGAGGATTTCTTGAGTAATTTAAAATAAGCAAAAATGGCGGCCGGTAAGTCGCCATTTTTTGATGGACTGGGGCCATGAGCACGGGTTGTGTGGTACAATTTAGTCTGGTTGTCAAAAGTTTTTGACGAAGCGAAAAAGAATTTTTAGCACCGTTGCAAAGCGATGCCAAGGGAAGGATTTTTGATGTTAATTTCAAGCTATAACCCAAATGAGATGGGTGATGTTTTGGTAGTCGTAACTGGTCAGGCCGCTGATCAAAACGTCAAGCAAAATCAAGGCGTAGTTCAGATCGTCAGTGCTCAGGATGGCAGTCTGCTGGGCTACAATTTTCTGAAAGCCAGTGAGGTATTGCCAGAACTCAAGGAGCAAAACGGTCAGGTCTTTTTGAGCGAGGATCAGGTCGAAAAGCTGAATGAAAAGATTCAAGCAGCTGGTTTTGATGAAAAATTAACGGCTGATGAAACGCCAAAGTTTGTTATCGGCTATGTTGAATCCATTACCAAGCATCCAAAATCGGATCATCTGCACATTACGCAAGTTGACTTGGGCGATCAGAAGGTTCAGATTGTCTGCGGCTCGCCTAACATTGCCGAACACGTTAAGGTCGTTGTTGCCAAGGTTGGCGCCATGATGCCAAGTGGACAGATCATCTGGCCAGGGGCTTTAGTGGGTGTGCCAAGCAACGGGATGATCTGTGCAGCGCGTGAATTAAACCTAAAGAATGCTCCTCAAAAGCCGGGCTGCCTGATTTTGCCTGATGACTTTGGTCAGGCTGGCGATGCTTTTGACTTTGCACGCGGCAATCAGCTGTTTGCCTAAATGGCGGCAAGGAAAGGAAAATCAGCATTATGGAAAAAAGTTATTATTTTGTAGGCATCAAGGGTACCGGGATGGCCGCTTTGGCACGGGTACTGCATGACCGCGGCTATCATGTTGAAGGCTCAGACATTGAAAAAGAAACCTTTACGCAGGCGCCTTTGGAACAGGCCGGTATTCAGATTCACAACTTTGACCCAGCAAATATCAAGCCAGGGATGATCATCGTGCAAGGAAATGCCTTTGGCGACGATCAGCCAGAAATCGTTCGGGCCAAGGAACTGGGCGACAAGGTGCAAAGCTACCCAGATACGGTTGAGGAACTGGTTGCGCAATATACCAGCATCGGTGTTGCCGGCGCACATGGCAAGACCAGTACGACGGCGCTGCTTTCCCATGTCTTAAGCTCAGTTGCGCCAACGACTTACCTGATCGGTGATGGTGAAGGGGTTGGCACGCCTGATTCACGCTTCTTTGTCTTTGAAGCGGATGAATACCGGGATCACTTCTTGGCCTACCATCCAGACTATGCCATCATGACCAATATTGACTTTGATCATCCCGACTTCTTTAAAGACATCGATGACGTGCGCGACTCATTTGAAGCCTATGGCAAGCAGGTTAAAAAGGCCGTCTTTGCCTGGGGTGACGATGAAAATCTGCGCAAGCTGCAACTGGACGTGCCGATCTATTACTACGGTACCAGTGAAAAAGATGACTTCCGGGCCGTCAATATTCAACGGACGCCGCAAGGATCGACTTTCGAGGCTTGGTTTAAAGATGAGAAGCTGGGCGAATTTGAGATTCATCTATACGGTGAGCACAGTGTCTTGAACAGTCTGGCTGTCATCGCGGTTGCCTACATGGAACAAGTCGACTTAAAAGATATTGCTAAGGGGCTGGCCAGTTTTTCTGGCGTCAAGCGGCGGTTTGCCGAAAGTTATGTTGGCGATATGACGCTGATTGACGATTATGCCCATCACTCAAGCGAAATTAAGGCCACGATTGATGCTGCCCGCCAAAAGTACCCCGATAAAAAGGTACTGGCCGTCTTTCAGCCGCATACCTACAGTCGTCTGCAAGCCTACTTAAAGGAATTTGGTCAATCGCTGAGTGCTGCTGACAAGACGTTTGTGACGCCGATTTTTGGCTCGATTCGTGAAAATGCTGGTCATGTCTCCAGCCAAGACTTAGAAGACCTGATTCCAGGCAGTGAAGGCATTGACATGGACTCGATGGATAAGCTTTTGGCCTACCATGATGCTGTCGTTGTTTTCATGGGTGCCGGTGACATCGAAAAATACGAAGATAAATATAAGAATTTATTATCCAATGATTAAATTGCTTGTAGAAAATGGTGGCTTTTGCTACCATTTTTTATATGAAAGACAATATTGGTCAAACTAATTTGACCGCTTAATTGAATGAAAGAAGGGGAGCTTATGTTCAACTCTACACCAGAGCCCGAGCAAAGAAGGCGTGTCGTCAATGAAGCCGGCTTAAATGGCTTTTTGACGAAGATGTATGGCTTTGTCGGTCTGTCGGTTTTTGTTTCGGCCATCAGTTCATTTTTGGTCATGACGACCTTTAGAGCTGCCGTGTTTGGCTATTTTACCCAGCATACTGGGATGATGTGGCTGCTATTATTGTTGCCAATTGCACTGTCGATGGGGATCAGTGCCAGTGCTACCCGGAATCCAACCGGCAGCTTTATTATGCTGATGGTGCTGTCGATTATGTACGGGGTTGAGTTTGCCTTGCTGGCCGGCGTTTATACCGGTGCCGATATCACGGCGGCCTTTGTCTCATCAGCAGCGATCTTTATCGTAATGGCGCTGTATGGGACGCTGACCAAACGCTCGCTTGATCGCTTCGGTGCTCATGCAATGGCGGCCTTGATTGCTTTGATTTTGGCCTCTTTGATCAACATGTTTTTAAACAGTCCTGCGATCACCTACATCTTTTCCTACATTGCCGTAATCATCTTCGTAGTTTTGACGGCTTACGATGCGCAAAAGATGAAAAACATCTACCTTAACTACCAAGATCAGGTTTCCGTTACCGGTCTGGCAATTATGGGAGCCTTGCAGCTGTACCTGGACTTTATCAACCTGTTCATCCAGCTGTTGCAGATTTTCGGCATGGGCAGCGATCGTCGCGACTAACTAATTAAATAAAATTTAGATTGGCTCTGCATCCTTAAATGGTGCGGAGCTTTATTTTTTATTGAAACAGATATGGTTCCTAAAAATGCCAGGGGTGGTGAAAGTCTGTTACAATCAAGAAAGAAAATAAAAGAACGAGGTAGTTTAAATGGCAGAAAAAATGTTGTTGATTGATGGCAATAGCATTGCATTTCGGGCTTTTTTTGCAATGCATAATCAAATCGACAAATTTACCAACCAAAACGGTCTTCATACTGCGGCAATCTATGGCTTTAAGTTGATGCTGGATCACGTGCTGGCAAACTATCAGCCGGATAAGGCTCTGGTAGCGTTTGATGCTGGCAAGCAGACTTTTCGAACGGAAATGTATGCTGACTACAAGGGTGGTCGGGCCAAAACGCCAACTGAGCTGACTGAACAGCTGCCGTATCTGCACGAGATGATGCATGCCTGTGGGATCAAGACCTATCAATTAGCCAACTATGAAGCCGACGACATTATCGGTACCCTGGCCAGACTCGGCGATCAGGCTGGTGATGAGACCCTGATCGTAACTGGCGACCGGGATCTGACACAGCTGGTAACTGATAACACGACGGTTGCCGTAACGATTAAAGGCGTGACGCAGACCGAAATGTACACGCCGGCTCATTTTCAAGAAAAATTCGGCGTGACGCCAACTCAGTTTATCGATATGAAGGCGCTGATGGGTGACAGTTCCGACAATTATCCAGGGGTCACGGGCATCGGCGAAAAAACCGCGCAGAAGCTGATTCAAGAATATGGCTCGCTGGATGGGCTTTACGAAAATATCGATCAGATGCGCAAGTCAAAGCGGAAAGAAAATCTGGTCAATGAAGAAAAAATTGCCCGTGAATGTAAGGATCTGGCCACGATACGCCGTGATGCTCCACTGACGATCGGTCTGGATGATTTGAAGTATCAAGGCGTGCAGACCGAAGAACTGATCAAGTTTTATCAAGAAATGAACTTTAAGTCGTTTCTAAGCAAGATGAACGTTGCGCCAAGTACTGAAGAAGCCACGGATGTAAAAAAAATCGCATATACTGAACTGACGGCTGACAATCTGGATCTTTTAGCAGATTTAGATCATCACGTAACCTTCCAGCTGGAAATGCCGAATGAAAATTATCATCTTTCAACGTTTGCCGGCTTTGTAATCGGGGATGGTCAAAAATGGCTCGTCAGTCGTGACGAAAGTCTGCTGCAGACCGCGCCAGTCAAAAAGATTTTAACCAGCGATCAATATACGAAAGACGTTTTTAATGCCAAAGCACAGATCGTCGGCCTCCACCGATTGGGAATCGAGCTGAACTATGTGGCGTTTGATCTGCTGCTGGCTTCTTATCTGGTTGATCCGAGCGATAACAGCAATGATCTTGGCGAGCTGGCCCATGCCCATGACTATTATGACGTCAAAAGCGATGAAGAGGTTTATGGCAAGGGCGTCAAACGAGCAATTCCAACTGACGATCAGGTTTTCTTTACTCATTTAGCGCAAAAAGCCCGGGCCATTCACGAGCTGCGCGCCCCAGTCTATGACCAGCTTAAGGAACATGAGCAGATGCCGCTTTATGAAGACATCGAGCTGCCTTTAACCTATGTCTTGGCTAAAATGGAGATTGCTGGTATCAAGGTCAACGCACAGACGCTTAAAGAGATGGGCAGCAAGTTAAAGGAGCGCTTAGCCGAAATCGAGCAGGTTATCTATCAAGAAGCGGGTACGGAGTTTAACATTAACTCCACCAAACAGCTGGGCGAGATTTTATTTGACAAGATGAAACTGCCGGTTATTAAAAAGACGCGTACTGGGTATTCCACGGCTGTTGCGGTTTTAGAAAAGCTGCAGGGTTATTCGCCAATTATTGGTCATATCTTGGAGTATCGGCAGATCGCCAAGCTGCAGTCGACTTATATCGAAGGACTGCTGAAAGTTATTCACAGCAGCGACCAAAAGATCCATACCCGCTATCTGCAGACGCTGACGGCAACCGGCCGCCTGTCTTCAGTTGATCCGAACCTGCAGAATATTCCGGTGCGCTTGGAAGAAGGTCGTCAGATTCGGCGGGCGTTCGTGCCAAGCGAGCCTGGCTGGAAGATTTTCTCTTCTGACTACTCACAGATTGAGCTGCGGGTCTTGGCTCATATTACCGGCGACAAGAACCTGCAGCAGGATTTTATTGATGGCAAGGATATTCACGAAAGTACGGCACGACGTATTTTCCATCTGCTGCCGGGCGAAGCGGTTACGCCTGATATGCGTCGTCATGCCAAAGCGGTCAATTTCGGGATCGTTTACGGCATCAGCGACTATGGCCTCTCACAAAGTATTCACGTTACGCGCAAGCAGGCCCATGAATTTATCGAAAGCTACTTTGAGGAATTTCCTGGCGTCAAGAAATACGTCACGGAAATCGTCAAATCGGCTCACGAAAAAGGCTATGTCGAAACGCTGACGCATCGGCGGCGCTATTTGGATGATATCCATTCCAAGAATTTTGCCAAGCGCTCATTTGCCGAACGAACCGCGATGAACACGCCAATTCAAGGCAGCGCGGCCGACATCATCAAGATTGCCATGATCAATATGGACAAGATGCTGCGGGCTCATAATCTTAAAGCACGGATGCTTTTACAGATTCATGACGAACTGGTCTTTGAGGCGCCGGCTGCAGAGATTCCGACTTTGGAAAAACTGGTGCCGCAGGTCATGGATTCGGCCTTCAAGCTGGACGTGCCGCTAAAGGTTGAAAGCAAGTATGGCGACACCTGGTACGATCTGAAAAAATAAATAAAGCTTTAGGCCGTGGCAGTCAAGGCTAGCCGCGGCTTTTGCTTTGGAATGCGTTTTGAGCAAAAAATTGGTTGAAAACTGAAAATCAACTATAATCGATAATGATTCTAAAAGAAACGAGGACGATCAAATGCCAGAGATGCCAGAAGTAGAGACCGTACGCCGAGGGTTGATGAATATTGCCGCAGGTCGTAAGATTCAAGGGATTGACGTTTACTATGGGAAAACGATTGAAAACGACATCGAGGAGTTTCGGCAAGCCTTGATTGGTCAGACGATTGAACGGATTGATCGGCGGGGCAAGTATTTGCTGTTTCGCTTTACCAATAATCTGACCATGGTTTCGCATTTGCGGATGGAAGGTAGCTATTATCGCCAGCTCAATGATGGTCCAATCGACAAGCATACGCATGTAGTTTTCCATTTTACGGATGGTACGGAGCTTTGCTATCGCGATACGCGCAAGTTTGGCCGCATGCGCTTGGTTAAAACCGGTGAAGAGATGCAGGTCGGCGGCTTAAAAACTATGGGACCGGAACCAACCACCAAAGACTTTAAGGTTGACTATTTTAAACGAATCTTGAAAAAGAGCCGCAGCAAAATCAAGCCGTTCTTACTAAATCAAGATCACGTTGCCGGGCTGGGTAATATTTATTGCGACGAGGTTCTTTGGCAGAGCCGCATCAATCCCGAACAGCCGGCTAATACGCTGACTGACGAGCAGATTCAGATTCTGCATGACAACATCATCAAAGAAATTGCCAAAGCGACTAAATACAAGGGAACGACCGTGCATACGTTTATGAATGCCTTTGGCGAAGCCGGCGCCTTTCAAAATCAACTGGAAGTTTATGGCCGCGGCGGCGAGAAATGCGAACGGTGCGGTCATAAACTGGTTAAGATCAAGGTAGCGCAGCGAGGCACGACTTTTTGTCCGCGTTGTCAGGCTTGGGCAGGTGATCAGAAATGACCAAGGTGATCGGTCTGACGGGCGGGATTGCAAGCGGCAAGTCAACCATCAGCAATATCTTTAAAGAAGTCGGTTGGCCGGTAATTGATGCCGATCAGACAGCCCGTCAGGTCGTCATGCCTGGCAGTCTTGGCCTAGCGCAGATCGTAAGCCGTTTTGGCAGCCAGGTGCTTCAGCCTGATGGCACGCTTGATCGTGCAGCGCTGGGCAGCATGGTCTTTGATGATCCCCAAAACCTCAGCGATCTGGATCAAATCGAGCATCCCTTGATTATGGCTGCGATTGATAAACAGCTGGCCGGCTTTAAAAAACAAGGGCTGCCCGTGGTGGTTTTAGATGTGCCATTGCTGTTTGAAACCGGGATGGATCAGGAATGTGATCTGACCGTTTTGGCAGTCGTTGATCGCAAAACGCAGCTTGAGCGGTTGATGAAACGAGATCATTGCAGTAAAGCCGCTGCTTTGAAAAGAATCAATGCTCAGATGCCTTTGGAAGAAAAAATGCGGCGTGCCGATGTGACGATCGACAATAACGGTTCACTTGCACAAACGCGACTTCAAGTGGCAAAACTGGTTGAACGAGTAAGTCAGCAAAAATGATCGCAAGTGTGATAAGATAAATGCATAACCTATTGACAGGAGGAATTCGGTATGCAATGTCCACACTGCCATCATAACGGATCACGCGTGGTTGACAGTCGTCCCAGTGAAGATGGTACCTGTATTCGTCGCCGCCGCGAATGTGCAACCTGTGGCTTTCGCTTTACTACTTTTGAGCGCTATGAGGAAACGCCGCTGTTGGTAATCAAAAAAGATGGCACGCGGCAGGAATTCAATCGCCAAAAAGTCTTAAACGGGTTGGTCCGCTCGGCTGAAAAGCGTCCCGTCAGCATGGAAAAACTTACCAGCATCGCCAATGAGGTTGAAAGACGCGTCCGCTCACGTGGAGAAAATGAGGTTTCCAGTCAAGTGATCGGCGAATACGTTATGAATGCGCTCAAAGACGTTGATGAGATCTCCTACATTCGCTTTGCCAGCGTCTATCGGCAGTTTAAAGACGTCGACGCATTTATGAATGAGCTGGAGGCCATGATCAACCAGAATCATCAAAAGCATCAAGACTGATTAAGGAGGAGTCGTTATGGCTGAAGTGCAAGGGCGCTTGACGCCGCAAACCGGCTTTATCGTGGCCGCTGCGTCAGACTTTGTACGGTTTGACCAAGCGACTTTTATTGATTTTTACCAACCATTGCTAAGTCCCACCGCGCTGGGGCTTTTTTATGCTTTGCAAAGTCAGCTGGTCCCCGAACCAATGCTGGCCAAGCGCCAGGCTCACAGCATCATGCTGGATCGCTTGAATCTGGGAGTTGCTCAATTTGCTGAGGCCCGCAATAGTTTAGAGGGCGTTGAAATGCTGCAGACCTTTTATCAGCAAGATGAGATCGGCGGCGTCTATGTCTATGTTCTGCAGCCCACAATGACACCTGAAGAATTTATTAATGATGACCTTTTAAGCGTTCGGCTGCTCCAACAGATTGGCGAGCAGCGGTTTGACGAACTGGTCGCCCGCTCAAGACGCTATCAGTTCGATACCAGCCGTATGCATAATCTGACCCATGACTACTTTGAGGTTTTTCGACCGGATCGTGCGGCCTGGGATGCTGAACGGCCAGTTTTAAATAATGCCAGAGCGACGGCGGTTCCTAAAAGCCAGGCAATCCAAAAACTACCGTCTAACAGCTTTGACTTTAACTTTCTGCTTGATCAGCTGAGAAATCGCGGCATTGATCTGCAAAGCGTTAAAGAGCAGCGAAAACTGATCATCTCAGAAAGCGTCCTGTATAGTATTGATGAGAGCAGCATGGCCGGCCTGGTCTACGATGCAACGGATTTTAGAAGCGGTATTCTGCAGCCCCAGGCTCTAAAACGCGGCATTGCAGCCCATTATGCCGGCACGCAGCGCAGGTCAGACGATCCAGCCCCGACAATTCCGGCGGCAGCTGAAGATCTAACTGACCTGGGCGAAGTTGAACGCAGCTTGATTCAAATGGCACGCCAGTACGCACCTTATGACTACCTGGCTGGAATCAAGCAGTCAAGCGGTTCTGGCTATGTCTCGCCAAATGAGCGCAACACCCTGACGCGCCTGGTTGAGCAGGGACAGCTGCCTGGCGAGGTTGTCAACATACTGATCTATCATATAATCGTCCAAAAAGAAAATACTACCTTAAAGGCCAGTCTGGCAGATGGGATCGCCAATGCCTGGATCAAGGCGGGAGTAAAGACGGCAGCTGACGCCATTCGTGAAATCAAGAATCATAAAAAGGACAATGATAGGCAGGTTTCATCAAAGTCCAAGCGCCGCTATTACTCAACTGGCCGCAGCAATATCAACGAAGAACTGCCGGAATGGGCAAAACATCCAGAAAAAGTTAAAAATAAAAAGCCATCTGCTGAAAAACTTGCTAAGATTGACCAAATGCTGGCTGAACTTGATCAGCAAAAAAACAGTTCAGATAAAAAACAATGATTGGAGGGATTGCCAATGCGTCCTATCATAGAAACCATTAACTCAATTATCGGCGGGCAAAGCGGCTCACCTCAGTATCAGGAACTGATTAAAAAGGCCTACCAAGATCCTGAGGTACAGAGCTTTTTGCGTCAGCACCGCGCTGAATTGTCTGATGAGCAGATCAAGCGGGGCGGGTCAAAACTTTATGAGTTCTACCATGAAAAGATGCTGCTCCAAAATCATCAGACCAGCATTGCTCCAGGCTATACCCCTCAGCTGGTCGTTAGCGCCGGCCGAATCGACGTCGTCTATGTACCGACAGCTCAGCTTAAGGCACAGCAGCAGGCTGCCGAGTTAAGACAGCGCGTGACGACCGTGCGAATGCCTAAATTTATTCGTCAGGCCGATTTTAAGCATGTAATTCGTGATAATGACGATCGCGTCAATGCTCTGCAGGCAGCGATGAGCTTTGTAGGGAGTTATCAACCAGGCCAGTTTCAACCCGGAATGTATCTCTCTGGGAACTTTGGGGTTGGCAAGACCTACCTATTAGGCGCTACTGCCAATGCTTTGGCTGAACGCGGTATTATCTCAACTATGGTGCATTTTCCAAGCTTTGCCGTTGAGATGAAAGGCGCAATCAAGGATGGTACGGTTGATGAACGGCGGGATGCCATCAAAAAAGCACCGATTTTGATGCTGGACGATATTGGTGCCGATTCAATGTCGGCATGGGTTCGTGACGATGTCTTGGGCGTAATTTTGGAATACCGAATGCAAGAAGAGCTGCCAACGTTTTTTAGTTCCAACTTCACCATGCAGCAGCTGGAAGACCAGCATTTGGCCATTGATGCGCAAGGCGCGCGTGAGCCTTTGAAAGCCAAGCGGATCATGCAGCGGATTCGTTTCTTGTCGCGTGAGTATTATATTGAAGGCGAAAACATGCGGGCTGGGAATTAAATTGCTGCTTGACATTGTTAAAGTGGTTTAGTATATTAGTATCTGTTGAAAGAAAAAGCAGAAGCACCCGCTTCTCGCCTTGGTGACCAGAGTTGCCGGGCTGACGAGTTTAAATGACCGTTGACATTCCTTTGTCAATGGAGTTTAGCGGGGTGCAGTATGCATTCCGCTTTTTTTGCTTGATCTTTCTGCTAGTAAAATTGGAGGTGTGTTGCCATAGCTCAAGGAATGATTGTCAATGACGGTATTCGTGCACGGGAAGTTCGTCTGATCGACCAAAATGGTGAACAACTGGGCATCAAGTCCAAACGTGAAGCTTTGCAGCTGGCTGAGGAGGCCGGTCTTGATCTGGTGCTGGTTGCGCCCAAGGCCCGTCCTGCAGTCGCACGGATTATGGACTACGGGAAGTACCGTTTTGAGATGCAAAAGAAAGAACGGGAAGCCCGCAAGAATCAAAAGACGGTCACGGTTAAGGAAATCCGCCTGAGTCCTTCGATCGATACCAACGACTTCAACGTTAAGCTGAAGCGTGTACGGACGTTTATCGGAAAGGGCGACAAGGTGCGAGTTTCAATTCGTTTCCGTGGTCGGGCAATTACCCATAAGGATATCGGACGTGACATGATTGAAAAGATGGCCGAAGAAACTAAGGACATCGCAACGGTTGTGCAACGGCCAAAGATGGAAGGGCGCAGCATGTTCTTAACGCTGGCCCCTGCTGCTGATAAGGCAAAAAAATAATTATTAAGAAGGTAGGAAATAGTTATGCCAAAGATGAAGACTAATCGCGCTGCTGCTAAGCGTTTCAAGCGTACTGCCAAGGGTGGCTTCAAGAGTGCCCAAGCTTTCACCAGCCACCGTTTCCACGGTAAGACGAAGAAGCAACGTCGTCAACTGCGTGGCCTTTCCATGATGGACAAGTCCAACGTAAAACGTTACAAGAAGATGCTTCCTGCCAAGTAATCAGGGCATTTTACGATTAAATAATTTTTAAACAATCTAGGAGGATACCACTATGCGAGTTAAGGGTGGAACTGTTACGTGCGCACGTCGTAAGCGCATCATGAAGTTGGCTAAGGGTTACACTGGTTCCAAGCACCGTCTGTTCAAGACTGCTAAGGACCAAGTTATGAAGAGCGGTCTGTACGCATTCCGTGACCGCAAGGCTAACAAGCGCAACTTCCGTGAATTGTGGATTGCCCGGATTAACGCGGGTGCCCGTCAAAACGGTATCAGCTACAGCAAGCTGATGCATGGTTTGAAGCTGGCTAACATCGACATGAACCGTAAGATGCTGGCTGACTTGGCTGTTAACGACGCTGAAGCCTTTAAGGCCGTAGTTGACGAAGCTAAGAAGGCCCTCAACTAATTTGCGTTTAATACATTGATAAGGTTGGAGCAGTTAATGTTCTGACCTTATTTTTTTACCGCTGCCTTTGGATGGCACGTTAATTGAACCCTTACCGGTTAGTCGGTATAATTAAAATTAGAAATTTTTTACGAGGTGGAAAATGCTCGAAATGTTTAAACCGACTTGGATGGTTGAACGCGCTTATGAGATCTCACCAGCGGCTCTCAAGCGTCAAGGTATCCGAGCCGTCTTCAGTGATTTGGACAATACGTTGATTGCCTGGAACAATCCAAACGGGACGCCTGAACTGCGGGCCTGGATGGAGGAACTGCATCAGGCAGGAATTCCATTGATCGTTGTCTCTAATAACAGTCGGGCGCGAATCGGCAAGGCGGTTCAAAAGCTGGATCTGCCATACGTTGCGCGGTCGCTTAAGCCGCTTAGCTTTGGCATTACAAGGGCACGTAAGAAGCTGGGCCTGGCAACGTCTGAGGTCGTAATGGTTGGTGATCAGCTGCTGACCGACGTGGCTGCTGCCAATCATGCTCATATTCGCAGTATCTTGGTTAAGCCGCTGATTGAAACCGATAAGTGGGTGACGCGGCCAAATCGTTTTATGGAAAAATTCGTTATGCAAGATTTGCAAAAACAGTATCCAGATATGGACTGGCAGGAGGAACTTAAATAGATGACAGAAATGCATGATGAAGAATTGCGCTGCATTGGCTGTGGCGCGATAATTCAGACAACGGATCCGGATGGCTTGGGATATACGCCCAATTCAGCACTGAAAAAAGGACTGGAAACAGGTGAGCTTTACTGTCAGCGCTGCTTTAGACTGCGTCATTACAACGAGATCGCGCCAGTCTCTTTGACTGATGATGATTTTTTGCGTCTGTTAAATCATATTCGTGATGCACACGCCCTAATCGTTTATGTCGTGGACATCTTTGACTTTAATGGCAGTCTGATTCCGGGACTGCACCGCTTTGTGGGTAATGACAATCCAGTCCTGCTGGTTGGAAATAAAGAAGACGTACTGCCTCGTTCGCTGCGCCGGCGCAAATTGACGGACTGGCTGCGGCAACAGGCTAATCTGGCTGGTTTGCGGCCAATCGATACGCTGCTTGTCTCGGCCAAAAAGAACCATCAGATTGATCAGCTGCTGGCTGAGATTGAAAAGCATCGTGCCGATCGCGACGTCTATGTCGTTGGGGTAACCAACGTCGGCAAGTCGACCTTGATCAATGCCATCATCAAGCAGCAGACGGGAGTTCAAGACCTGATCACGACTTCGCGTTTTCCTGGCACGACGCTGGATAAGATTGAGATTCCGCTGGATGATGGTCATAAGCTGGTTGACACGCCAGGGATCATTCATCAAGAACAAATGGCGCATGTCTTATCGGCTAAGGACCTGAAAATCGTGGCCCCACAAAAGGAAATCAAGCCAAGGACCTTCCAGCTTAATGATTCACAGACGATCTTTTTAGGCGGCGTGGCACGTTTTGATTACGTCAAGGGACCGCATGCCGGCATCGTAGCCTATTTTGAAAACAGTCTGCCACTGCACCGAACCAAACTGGCCAATGCAGATGAATTTTATGAAAAACACTGTGGCGATTTACTGACGCCGCCAACCAGTGATGAAATGGCAGACTTTCCGCCACTTGAACGGCATGAGTTTGCCATTAAGGAAAAAAGTGATCTAGTCTTTGAAGGCTTGGGCTGGATCACAGTACCGGCTGGCACGACGGTAGCCGGCTGGGCGCCTAAAGGAGTCGATGTCTTGGTACGTCGCGCAATGATCTGATTTAATTACAGAAAGGAAAATAATCTATGAATCTTCGCGGAAAGCAGAAGCGTTTTTTGCGTGCACAGGCTAACCATCTCCAGCCATTGTTTGCAGTCGGCAAGAATGGTCTAACCCAGGCTTGGCTCGCGCAATTGGATGGTGCTTTGGACAAGCGTGAGCTGATCAAGGTCAGCATTTTGCAGAATGCCGATGAAACGACTGGCGATGTCAAAGAGTTCATCGAACAAAACAGTGATATCCAAGTCGTCCAAGAGATCGGCCGGGTGCTGGTTTTGTTTAAGGTATCAAGCAATCCCAAGCTGCGGGAACTCTCACAGCGTGTTGAACGCATCTAGAAACGAGGTGTGATTCTTGCAGCAGGCTAAAGCAACGATCGCGATCCCTAAGCCGCAAGTTCAGCGTACCAGCTTTCAGCATCGCAAGCGAATCGGCATTTATGGCGGTACCTTTAATCCTGTGCATAACGCTCATTTACTGGCAGCGGATCAAGTTGGCAAAACGCTCCTATTGAACAAGGTGCTTTTCATGCCTGATATGATTCCGCCGCATGTTGATCATAAAGAGGCCATTGATGCTGAAGACCGCGTCAATATGCTGCAGCTGGCAATTGAGGATAATCCTTTGTTTGGTATTGAAATGGCTGAAATTGAGCGAGGCGGCATCAGCTATACCTACGATACGATGAAATATCTGAAAGAAAAGCACCCCGATACCGATTATTACTTCATTATTGGTGGCGATATGGTGGACTATCTGCCAAAATGGCACGAGATCGATAAGTTGGTTAAATTGGTAAACTTTGTCGGTGTACGGCGTCCTGGAGCTCCAAATGACTCGCAGTATCCGGTGATCTGGGTTGATGTACCAGGCGTCGACTTCAGCTCAACCGATATTCGCGATCGGATCAAGCAGGGCCGTTCGATCCGCTATATGGTTCCCGATAAGGTTGCCGAATATATTAAGGAGCATCAGCTATATCATGAATGATGAATTGATTTATCAAGAGCATTTGATTCCAATGACGCGCCAAGAGCTGATTGAACATCTGCGGGCCGCCTTGCGTGATAAGCGTTTTGAGCATGTGCTGCGTGTTGAGAAAACCGCAATTGAATTGGCAAAACAATATGGCGTTGATGTAGAAGCGGCCAGCATTGCCGGACTGTGTCATGATTATGCCAAGCAGCGTGCTGATGAGGACTTTATCAAGGTAATCAAAGCCAAGAAGCTGGATCCCGATTTATTAAACTATGGCAACGCGATCTGGCATGGTTTTGTCGGTGCTGAGATGGTTAAAGACGAACTGGGCGTGCATGATGAAGATATTTTGAACGCCATTCGCTTCCATACAACGGGGGCAGCCTATATGACCAAGCTGGCACAGATCATCTATATGGCAGATTACATTGAACCAGGTCGTGACTTTCCGGCCGTTAAAAAAGCACGCAAGCTTACCAGGCAGGATCTGGGAGCTGGCGTTGCCTATCAGACCAAGCATACGCTGCTTTACCTGATCAAAAACAACGCCCCGATTCATCCACAGACTCTGGCAACCTTTAATGCATGGGTGCCGCAATATGGAAAGGAAATTGATTAATGGACAGCAAAGAATTACTAAAAATGGCTGTACAGGCAGCTGATGGTCGGCGTGCCGAAGACATTACGGCCTTAAAAGTCGATGCGATTACGCCAATGGCTGATTATTTCGTTATTATGACCGGGGGATCCAATCGTCAGGTCCAAGCCATTGCCAACGCGATTATCGAAGCCGCGCATGAAAACGGCGTCGATATCAAGAGCGTCGAAGGCAAGCAGGAGGCACAGTGGGTCTTGATTGATCTTGGCGATGTGGTTGTACACGTCTTTCGTGAAGAAACGCGTCATTACTATAATCTGGAAAAGCTTTGGTCCGACGCGCCGCTGGTTGACTTGAGCGAATGGGTTAAAGAATAATCATGATCTACGGAACGTTTGCCCAGCTGTACGATGAATTGTTTGAAAGCGATATGTATCAGCAATGGCGTGAGTTTGTCGAGAGCCGGCTGCCAAAAAGCGCGCAGACGATTTTGGACGTTGCTGGGGGCGCGGGACGACTGGGCGTTTTATTGGCACAAGATGGCTATCAGGTCGTGGACTTTGACTTTTCAGAAGAGATGCTGAGTCTGGCCTTTAAGCATGCCCAAGAAGCGCAGGTGCCAATGACGCTGGTACAAGGCGATATGCGCGATCTGAACGGCTTGGAACAGTATGATGCGATTACCTGTTTTGCCGACTCGCTTTGCTATCTGGATGATTTTAACGATGTCCAGGCAACGCTCAAACAGATGGCGGCGCATTTAAAAGATGATGGCTGGCTGCTGTTTGACGTCATTACGCCGTATCAGACCGATGAAATCTACCCTGGCTATATGTACAACTATGAAGATTCTGATGAGCAGCGGGCGTTTTTATGGCGCAGCTATGCCGATGATGACGTTGAGCATGGCGTGATCCATGAATTAACCTTTTTTAACCGCCTGCCCGATGATCACTACCAGCGGCTGCATGAAACGCATTTTGAGCGAGCCTATGAGTTAAAGGAATGGCGAGAGGCGCTTTTAAAGGCTGGCTTTAATCAGATTGAGGTTAAAGCTGATTTTGGCAGTCAAGCGATTGACGAAAAAACAACGCGCTGGTTCTTTATTTGTCGAAAGCAGGTGGATTAATGCATGCCGTGGGGTTGGTAACCGAGTATAATCCTTTTCATAACGGTCATCGCTATCACCTCAGCCAAGCGCGGGAGCTAACCCATGCTGAGGTTGTCGTTGCCGTAATGAGTGGCAATTTTACGCAGCGCGGCGAACCAACGCTGCTTGATAAATGGCAGCGCGCACAGGCGGCACTGACCAACGGCGTCGACCTGGTCGTTGAACTGCCGATCTTTATGGCCGTACAGCCAGCCCATCGTTTTGCGGCCGGAGCCTTGGAACTGTTAGCAGCCTTAGGAGTTGATGACGTGGTCTTTGGCGCTGAACATCCAAAATGGGATTTTAAACAGCTGGTAGCCGCGGAGCAAAACTTTACGGCTAGCGGCTTTAGTCAGTACAACGCGACTTTTGCCACGCAGTTCAATGAACAGCTGAAAGATCAGACCGGTTTGTCATTGACTGACCCTAACGATATCCTGTCATTTGGCTATTATAAGGCACAGATCAATGAACGACTGCCGCTTCGTCTCCACCCGATTCAGCGGTGTGGCAGTCAGTACCATGATGAGCGCATTGAGGGAAAGATTGCCAGTGCCAGTGCGATTCGGCAGGCTGTTTTAGAGCATGGCGATTTTAAGCAGGCGGTTCCCGTCCAGACGGCCCAGCAGCTGCAAAAGCTTCAGCAGGTGCCAAGCTGGGACGCAATGTATCCGATGCTGCGCAATCAGTTGATTCAGGCCCCCGTCGAGCAGCTGGCCCAGATCTATCAGATGGCAGAAGGGCTGGAATATCGCATGAAAGACGCAGCTCAGCGTAATCTGAGCTTTGCTGGCTTTATGAAGGCAGTCAAAACAAAGCGCTATACCTATGCGCATCTGTTAAGAGTCTATCTGTATACGATCCTGCAGCTTACCGAGTCGCAGGTGAGTGATCATCTTAAACGGCCCTATCTGCATGTTTTGGGCTTTAACGAACGCGGCAGAGACTATCTGCATTCGATTAAGAAGCAGGTTGAATTACCGCTTTTAACCAAGATTGATCAAAATCTGCGTGACGATCTGCTCAATCTTGACTATCGCGCAGGTAAGCTTTACCAGACTTTTACGCCGGTTGAGCAGGATTTAAAGCATGCGCCGGTGATTGTTAAGGGTGTCAAGGAATAAACATTGACAAGCAAACTTGGGACTAGTATAATAACGCTTGTTGCATTAGGAGGTTAGTACCGTGAAATGGACGTTGGCTGAACTTCATCGCTATCATGATGAGCCGCTGCATATTCAAAGTACTTTTGATCTAAACGCATCACTGACAGAACGGTTCCCTAATCAAGTCCTTAACTGTCAGCCTGTTGAGGTTGACGGCTACGTGGTCTATGATCAGGGTGATGCTACTTTAAGCGTCAACGTTAAGACAACGCTGACCGTACCATCCAGCCGTTCGCTGAAACCGGTCGAATTGCCATTGGATTTTGCTTTTGCCGAAACCTATGTCAATGATGAGACGCATGCTGGTCGCTATGAAGACGATGCCTTGGTTTTCGTCTTGCCTGATCCGCATGATACGATTGATTTTGACAATGTTTTGGCGGAAAATATCATTGAGCAGATTCCAATGCAGGTATTGTCCGAAGATGAAAAAAACAGCTCGCAGATGCCAAATGGCAAGGGCTGGGAAGTCATTGCCGAGGACAATATCAATCAGGCACCGGATAAGGAACATGTTGATCCACGTTTCGCTAAGCTAAAAAACTTATTTCCTGATCAGGATAACCAAAATTAGCGAACGGTTAAAAGCCACTAGTGGATAGATTATTTGAAGGAGGTGTCACACATGGCTGTACCAGCACGGAAGACATCCAAGACGCGTAAGCGCAATCGTCGTGGTCACATCAAGCTGACTGTGCCTGGCTTGGCTCCATGTCCAAACTGTGGTGAACTGCGTAAGTCACACATGGTTTGCCCAAGCTGTGGTTACTACAACGGCAAGCAAGCTGTTGAAAACAACTAATCACGTCGATTTTATTCGATTAAAGACCTTTCTCGAGGCGCCGGACCTGGGAAGGTCTTTTTTTATGTAAAGATTGAAAAAATTTTAATTTTAACACAGTTTAATTAATCTCAAAGGTAGGGTAGATTAATTTTCTGTGATAAAATTGGTGTGGTTATTATGTGGGAGTAAGACCCACCAATTTAAACGAGGAGCGTTTTAATATGAGTCGGATTTTAATTATTGAAGATGAAGAAAACCTGGCACGATTCGTAGAACTAGAATTAAAGCATGAAGGATACGAAACCGATGTCGAGCTGGATGGCCGCGCCGGACTGGATGCTGCCTTAAATCAAGACTTTGACGTAATTCTGCTTGATTTGATGCTGCCAGAACTGAACGGGATTGAAGTTGCCCGTCGCGTGCGGGAAGTCAAGGACACGCCAATTATCATCATGACAGCGCGCGATTCAGTTATTGACCGGGTTTCTGGCCTGGATCATGGTGCCGATGACTATATCGTCAAGCCATTTGCCATCGAAGAGCTGCTGGCCCGCGTACGGGCACTGCTGCGTCGAATCAGCATTGAAGGTGGTAATGCCAAGAGTCATCAGACAACGGTTACGTATAAGGACCTGACGATTGAAAAGGAAAATCGCGTCGTTCGTCGTGGCGATGAGATTATCAACCTTACCAAGCGTGAATATGAACTGCTTTTGATTCTGATGGAAAACATCAATGTCGTCATGTCGCGTAAGGAACTGCTCAGCAAGGTCTGGGGATATGACTCCAAGGTTGAGACCAACGTTGTGGATGTCTATATCCGCTATCTGCGTAATAAGATCGACCGCCCTGGTGAAAAGAGCTACATTCAAACCGTGCGGGGTACTGGCTACGTAATTCGTTCCTAGTCGATAAAGAAGGGTCTTTATGAGCGAAAAGCAATCAAAATCATCTCGCTTCGTTTCGCTCAAGGTAAAGTGGGCCATTGGCACGGCCATCGGATCTTTAATCATTTCAATGATCGTGGTGATTTCGCTGTTCAGTGCCTTCACGCAAAACCTACTACAGCAAGAACGCAGCGAGCTTAATCATAATATGTCCGTCGTGGTGCGTCAGCTGGGGAATGCTGGCGAGAGTTCTCTGACCAAGGGCAAGGTGCGGTCGATTTTTGAGCATGAGACCAATCTTAACAGCACGACCGAATTTTATCGTCAGCCTTTGGTCCAGGGCTTAAGCAATTCACGAGTGACGGTTACCGTGATGAACAGTAATGGGAAAAAGATTTTCCAAACTGCCAAGGCCACGCTGCCGCTTAAAACGTCCAAACAAGCTAAAACTGAAATGATCAAAGGCGGCCATCATCAAATCATGGTTGGCCGACAGCCGATCCTATCGCGTGACGGCACGATCATTGGCTATGTTCAGGTCGAAAATGATCTCAAGCAGTATTATCAAGTTTTTAAACGCTTGATTTTGATTTCGGCGCTGGCCCTTTGTCTGGTCGTGATTGCCAGCGGCCTGCTGGGCTATTTCCTGTCTTATTACTGGCTGAGTCCATTAAACGATATTCATGATACCTTGACGGTGGTACGAGATGATCCAACCAGCGATGCGCGCGTGCCAAAAGACGTTACTGAACTAAATGACGAGCTGGGCGAATTATCGCGCATGTTTAATCAAATGCTTGATCAGACTCAGCGCTATATTGATCAGCAGACGCAATTTGTCAGTGACGTTTCACACGAGCTCAGAACGCCGGTTGCCATTATTCAAGGACACATGGAAATGCTGCAGCGCTGGGGCAAGGATGATCCCCAGGTATTGGATGAGTCAATTGCCGCTGCCTTAAAAGAAACGACACGGATGAACAGTCTGATCAAAGAAATGCTTGATCTGACCCGTGCCGAACAAGTTGACGTTAAGTTTCACGATGCCGTCACTGAGGTTAAAGACGTGGTTGAACAGGTCTTTAACAATTTCAAGATGCTGTACCCTGACTACGTTTTCCGTTTTGATGACGATCTGCATGAAGACGTTCCAGTACACATCTATCGTGATCATCTTGAACAGATTCTGATCATCTTGTTTGACAATGCCGTGAAATATTCTAAGGATCGCAAGGAAGTTCATCTCTCCTTATCGCGCAACCTGAATTCCGTTGAAATCGGCGTCCAGGACTTTGGCGAGGGGATTCCGCAAGAAGACGTGCTGCATGTCTTTGACCGCTTCTATCGTGTTGATAAGGCTCGCAGCCGCAAAAAAGGCGGCAACGGTCTCGGACTGGCAATTGCCAAGCGGCTGGTAGAAGGCTATCATGGTCATATTGCCGTTGAAAGTACGGTCGGCTCTGGATCGCTGTTTCGGATTACTTTACCGATCGTGAAGGAAAAACCGATTGAAAAAGACAAATAAGCGTAATATTCAATTACCGCAAACAAAATAAAAACCTCGTTTCAAATGCTGAAGCGAGGTTTTTATATTTAGGCTGATTTAGTCAGATTTGCTTTTCTCTGGGCGTCTTCCATCAGTTTGAGCCGGTGATCCTGCTGATGAACCAGGAAAAAGCCAACCAGCGTTATCAAAAGCTCCGTTACTGGTACGGCAGCCCAAACGCCATTAATGCCGAACAGCCAACCCATTAGGATGATGGCTGGCAGCAAGACAACGTAGCCTCTTAAAAGTGATAGTGAAAACGAAAGCGTAGCGCAGTTAATGGCGGTCAGGAAAATAATCATCAACAGATTGATCGCTGAAAATAAAGTGCTGGTAAAGTAGATCGGCATTCCCGCCATGGCATAGCGAGTCAGCTGCAGAGAATGATCATGATTGAACAGGGTAATGATCGGATGACGGAACGCAACCAGGGCGACAAATGCCAAAACTGCAATTGCCGCTGTAATCTTTATACCATGTCTTAAAGCCAGCCGGACGTTGCGAAAATGCCGAGTCCCATATTCGCGACTGGCCAGCGGCTGAACCCCTAAAGCGACCCCATTAGCGATTGCAACGGTGACGATGGCAATATTTGAGATCACGCCATAAGCTGCCACGGCGTAGTTGCCGCTGAGCTTTAGCAAAACCATGTTGAAAACATAGATTGAAACGCCGGTGCTCAATTCGTTTAAGCATGCTGAAACGCCAAGCTTGGCAGCCGTTTTAAGCGTTTTAAGCCTTGGCCAGACCCAATGCCATTCCAGCTGCCGATATGGAAAACGCTTATGAAAAGAAAGCACGATCAGACTGGTTGCTGGCGAAACGACTGCTGCCAAGGCGGCCCCTTCAATCTGAAGATGCAGGCCAAAAATAAAGAACCAGTCAAAGATGATAACGACAAAACTTTCAATCAGAGCAGCACGCATGGTTAAACCAGGGTGATTGTCATTGCGGACGAAATTAACGGTGATGTAGTTGGCCATGGTAACCGGCGCGTCAATTGACATCAGCCGCAGATACTTGATTGCCATGCCCATGGTCTGATCATTGGCCCCCAGAATCGTTGCCAGCGGCCGTGTAAACAGATTGATTAAAATAATGACTGCGGTCCCCAGCAAAACGGCAAAAATAACCAGTTCACTGTAGAGCGTCTTAACGCGTTCCGGATGGTCAATCTTGTTCAATGAAAAATAGGCAGCACCGCCCACGCCTAAAAGCAGGCCGGTACAGCTGAAAAGACTATAGATGGGCAGCGCCAGATTTAAGACGGTCAAGCCCATTGCTCCGGCAGCCATTGAGATAAAAAGCGTATCAACCAGAATATAGATTGAAAGGCCGACTGAAGCGGTAACGTTGCGGACGATGTAGTTGTTTAACTCGCCGATGATCGATTCATGATGTTTCAATTTTCACCATCCCTTTGCTTTAGGATCGCTGATTAGACAAACCTTGCTCATATTATAAAATAAAAACCAGTCAGCGTAATGGTTAAGCTGCATCAGATCAAAAAGAAAAAGCCGATTCGTCTCAAAAAAGAATCCTTGAGATAAATCGGCTCTGATGATTTAGATGATAATGCCATTGCAATGATCGAGCTCATGCTGGACGGCCTCGGCAGCAAAACCAGTTAATGAAAGCGACTGTTTTTGCCAGTTAAGGTCAAAATATTCAACGACGATCTGCTGGTAGCGAGTTGCTGGGCGCTGACCATCAAGACTGAGGCAGCCTTCCTTGGTCTGGTAAGGCTCTTTTTTGCTCGTCAGTTTTGGATTCAGCATGGCTACGCTGACTGGTCCTAAAGATACGGCAATTACCGCAACTGGCGCGCCGATCATATTGGCTGCCATCCCAACGCAATCCGCGGAATTGGCCGCGAGCGTCTCTAAAAGGTCTTTAGCTAAAGGGATGTCTTGTTTGGTGGCAGGGCGAGCTTTTTGGGCTAGAATCTGCAGGTTGCGACAGATTGGCTTGATCATAATTACGAGCTTCCTTTCTAATGATTTTGGTCTGAATTTATAAAAAGCACCGGGTCATGATCAGACCGCGATGCTTTAGGATCAATTACTTGGATGAATGATGATGCTGCTTGCCGGCATTGCGACGCCGATTCTTATTGGCAGCCGGCTTGGTTTTGACCGGGGACTTTTTAAGCTGTTCGATCGTATCAGTCGTCGGCTTGGTGGCAGCTGGCTGGGCTGGAATCGGGTCTGGCATCTTAACTGGGTGATCCTTCATTTCTTGTTTGATGTTTTCACGCAGCTTTGGTCGCCAGGCATTTACCAGCCAGGTCTGCAGAATAGCAAACAGGGCGCTGACCACAAAATACAGTCCCAATCCGGCAGAAGAAGACCAGGCAATAAACAGGATCATAACGGGGCTCATCAGCATCGCGGCGCCCATCTGCTTGCGCTGTTCTTTAGGTACGCCGATCATGGAAAGCCATCCCTGGACCATGTAGGCCAAAAACGCCAGAATTGCCAAAATTGCGCTTGGCTTCCCTAAAGGCATTCCCATGAACGTAGCATGGTAAAGATCTGGCGAGTAGCGGATGGCTGCGTACAGGGCAGCAAAGATTGGCAGCTGAATCAGCAATGGCAGGCAGCCGATTCCGCCAGTCATCGAGATATTGTTGTCACGATAGAGCTGCATCATCTGTTGGCTGACCGCGGCTTGTTCCTGTGGCGTCTTGGCGTCTTTTTGCCGCTGCTGCAGCTCACGCAGTTGCGGCTGCACCATTGCCATTTTTTCCTGCATCAATGTTGATTTTTTCATTTGGCTCATCATGACCGGCAAAAGAATCAAGCGGACGATCACAACGATCACGACGATTGCCCAACCATAGTTGTTTCCCATGTGCTGAGCCAGCCAAGTCATCAGGTGCTGCATGGGTTTGGCCATGTAGTTGTAGACCCAGCCGATTGGATGTCCATGCTTGTCGGTACGTACGCAGCCGCTTAAGATCAGCAGCATGGCGCCTAAAAGCGTGGCCACGGTGAGACGTTTTTTCTTCATTTTAAATAGCTCATTCCTTTGACTTCAATAAATTTAACATTTTGTATCTTACCTTAAAAAGGGCTTAAAATCTAGCAACTTCAACAAGATCACTGCATTTTAAAGTCCTGCCAGTCGCTTTGAGTGGCGCGTGGCTCGATCTGCATGCCAGTGACTTTGGCATATGGATTGGGACCAGCCTGAACTTCTTTGACAAACATCTTGACTGCTTTGGCCGGACCTTGGACATCGATCGTCACGCTGCCGTCCCATTTATTTTTGACTTGGCCGACCAGACCGTATTGTAAAGCCAGTTCGTGAGTAGACCAGCGGAAACCAACGCCTTGGACGCGGCCAGTGACGACAATATGATAATTAAGCATAAAAACCCCTCCCATAAGCGGTTGACGATTATCAAGGATCATTAGGATAATGGTATAATTAAGTTAACGATAAACTGAGGTGAAAAATTAGACTATGGAAGAATTAACTTCAATTCACAATCAACGCGTCAAAAACTGGAAAAAGCTGCAGACGCGCAAGTACCGTCGGCAAACCGGCCAATACATGCTGGATGGCTGGCATCTGGTTCAAGAAGCCATTCAAAGCGGACTGACGATTCATGAGCTGATCGGCACCAAGGCAGCGCTGGCTGAACATAGTGATATTGTATCACGGGTCAACGCGGTCTATCAGGTCACGCCTGAAATCATGCGTCATATTACAGAGACGATTACGCCCCAAGGGATCGTGGCAATCGTTGACATGCCGAATCTCAAGCGCAAGCCAGCTTTACCATTAAAGGGGGCCTGGCTGCTGCTGGATCGGGTGCAGGACCCGGGTAACGTAGGAACGATGGTCAGAACTGCTGATGCGGCCGGGTTTGCGGGAGTAGTTGCTGGCGATCGGACCGCTGACTTTTACAGCCCGAAAGTCGTCCGTTCCATGCAGGGCAGCCAGTTCCACCTGCAGCTGTTTGAAGGCGATCTAAACAAGTGGATTGCCGATTTTAAACAGCAGCAGTCGCCAGTCTATGGCACGCAGCTTAATCCAGCCGCCAAGAATTTCCGCGATGTGCATCCTGGGACTGATTTTGCCTTGATTATGGGCAACGAGGGTCAAGGAATGAGCGATGAGCTTTTAAAGCAGACGACGGATAATCTGTATATTCCAATGCGTGGTCAGGCAGAGTCACTCAACGTCGCAGTTTCAGCCGGCATCTTAATGTTTCAGCTGAATGCCCAAAACTAAATCCTCAGTTGTCGTCAATCCTGCTGAGTTGCTTACTATTAATACTTACATTTTATAAGAGCTTATTAATTTATTTTTGATGGCAAATCATGTATGATATTGACAAATAAAGGAAGGGGCCAGTTACTATGAAAACCGAAAACGAATGGCGTCAAGACCCAGAATATGTATCCTTGGTCAAAGATCTGCTGGAACAGCCGGCCGTTAAAAGGCTTGCGCACTATAAGCAGCATCATCATTCCAATCGCCTGCAGCATTCGATTGCCGTTTCTTTCGACAGCTACAAGCTGGCAAAGAAAATGCATCTGGACTACAAGAGTACTGCTCGCGCCGGACTCTTGCATGATCTGTTTTATTATGACTGGCGAACTACCAAATTCAATCTGGGATCGCATGCCTTTATTCATCCACGGGTTGCTTTGCGCAATGCCGAAAAGATTACGCATCTGAACAAAAAAGAGCGTGATATCATCTTAAAGCACATGTTTGGCGCTACGATGGCCGTGCCACGCTATATGGAGAGCCTGATCGTTTCGATGGTTGACAACTACGAAGCTGAGCATGAGTTTTTCGGCCCGCTGCGCAAAAAACTTGAACAGCAAAAAAAGGTTGTGGATTGGCATGCGACTCCTTCCAAAAACAGTAAAAAGATTTAGTTTTGAAGAGGGGAAGATTACATGGATCAAGTAAAGGTCAAACAAGATGATTTTACGCTGTGTCCAAAGTTCACTGAAACGTTTGCCATGCTGGGCAAAAAATGGAACGGACTGATCATTGAAGTCTTGCTGCATGAACATACACAGCGTTTCAAGGATCTGGCCGCGCACGTTGATAAATGCAGCGATCGGGTGCTTTGCGAGCGTTTAAAGGAGCTGGAAGAAGACGGGATTGTTTCACGCAATACCTATCCTGGCGAGAGTCGGGTCGATTATTCGCTGACTGAACGAGGTCGTGATCTGGCGCCAGTTATGGAGGCCGTGCACGAATGGAGCAATCAGTGGTGCGGCAAAGACTAGAATTAGGACTTGACCGCGTTGCCATGATTGCCTAAAATAGCCTTATATTTAACTAAAACGACTTTGATGGAAATTAGTAGCTGAACCGACGGCACCTAGGGAGAAATGATCATCGACTGCAAGTCATTTCTGCTTTCATCAGTGAATTTCACTTCCGGAGTCGGTACCTTGTATCCCGGTTGACGACCGTTATCAAGTCATTTGAGCGTATGACATTGTCATAAACCAGGGTGGTACCGCGAACAACTCGTCCCTCGATTCGTCGAAGGACGAGTTTTTTTGTGGCCACGCTAAGGAGGAAAATTGATGGGTTTAAGAGAAAAACTTGAAGAATTGCGTCAACAAGGTCTCAATGAAATTGCAAACAGTGATGACCTAAAGAACGTCAACGATATCCGGGTCAAGCTGCTGGGCAAAAAGGGGCCAATCACCAACGTTTTACGCGGCATGCGTGATCTGAGCGCTGAAGAACGGCCAAAAGTCGGTAAGTTTGCCAATGAGGTTCGCGATGAGCTGCAGCAGGCTTTAGAAGACAAAAAGTCCAGTCTGGAACAGGCATTGATGAATGCTAAGCTGCAAAGCGAGTCAATTGACGTGACCTTGCCGGGAACCCCGGTTGCACAAGGCCAGCCACACGTGATTCAGCAGATCATTGATCAATTGGTTGATCTGTTCATCGGGATGGGTTATGAAGTCGCAGTCGGCGATGAAGTTGAACAAGAAGAATACAACTTTGAAAAGCTGAACCTGCCCAAGGATCACCCGGCCCGCGACATGCAGGATACTTTCTACATCACGCCATCAGTTCTGATGCGGACGCAGACTTCGCCAATGCAGGCGCGGATGATGGAAACACACGACTTTTCTAAGGGACCGCTGAAGATGATCTCGCCAGGCAAGGTCTACCGGCGCGATACTGATGATGCCACGCACAGTCATCAGTTCCACCAAGTAGAAGGACTGGTTGTCGGTGAGCACGTGACGATGGCTGATTTGAAAGGGACGCTGGAAGTAGTTGCCCAAAACCTGTTTGGCGATCAGCTGAAGGTTCGCTTGCGACCAAGCTACTTCCCATTTACCGAGCCGAGCGTTGAAGCCGACGTTACCTGCTTCAACTGTCTGGGCAAGGGCTGTGCAATCTGTAAGGGCAATGGCTGGATTGAAGTCTTGGGTGCCGGGATGGTTCATCCAAACGTCTTGAAGATGTCAGGCGTTGATCCTGACGTATATGGCGGCTTTGCCTTTGGACTGGGGCCGGACCGTTTTGCCATGATTAAATACGGTGTTGAAGACATTCGTGATTTCTACCAAAACGACATGCGCTTCTTGACGCAATTTGATCAGAAAGGATAATTTCAATGAAAGTTTCATACCAATGGTTAAATGAATATCTGCCGCTTGAAAAGAACCAGATTGAACCCAGCGCGCTGGCTGAAAAACTGGCTCTGACCTCGGTTGACATTAATGAGGTCTACTCGCCAAGCGATGGCCTGAGCAATATCGTCGTGGGCCAGATCGAATCGGTCACGCCGCATCCAGACTCTGATCATCTCAATCTGTGCCAGGTCAAGATCAGCGAAGGAGCGGTCGTTCAAATTGTCTGTGGTGCACCCAATGTCAGTCAGGCAGCCGGTAAGAAGGTTATCGTTGCCTTAGCTGGTGCCAAGCTTAAAGACGGCACCAAGATCAAGCGCGGCAAGATTCGTGGCGAAGAATCAAACGGCATGCTGTGTGCGCTGCAGGAAATCGGCTTTAGTGACAAAATTGCACCAAAGGCTTATGAAGAAGGCATCTGGTTCTTGCCAGACAATGCCAAGGTAGGCGATGCCGTCTTTGGCTACCTGGGAATGGATGACACGATCATTGATACCGATCTGACGCCTAACCGGGGCGATATGCTGAGTATGTATGGCAATGTCAATGATCTGAGCGCGATTTATGATCTGCCGAATAATTTCGTTTCACATGACGTTAAGGAAAACGGTGCGCAAAAAGCTGCTGATCTGCTGAAGATTACGATCCCTGATCCACAGATTGCACCAGCCTACAAAGCCCGGGTGATCAAGAACGTTAAGCTGGGCGAGAGTCCAATGTGGCTGCAGATTCGCCTGTGGAATGCGGGCATTCGGCCAATCAACAATGTCGTGGACGTTACCAACTATATTCTGCTCAAGTATGGTCAGCCAATGCACAGCTATGACTATGATCGGCTGCCAGCGCATGAGCTCAGCGTTCGCCATGCGCATGAGGGCGAAAAGTTCGTAACGCTTGATGAGGCTGAACAAACACTGCAAAAAGAAGACATCGTGGTAACCTCAAACGACGAGCCAGTCTGCCTGGCCGGAACGATGGGAGGACTGAATACGGCAGTCAGCGATCAGACGCAAAACGTGGTCTTAGAAGCGGCGATCTTTGACTCAGTCATGGTTCGCAAGCAGGCTCGACGCTTAGATCTGCACAGCGAAAGCTCAATGCGGTTTGAACGGGGCGTTAATCCAGAAACGGTTGAAACGGCTCTGAACGAAGCTGCTTACTGGCTGCAACAGCTGGCTGGCGGTGAGGTTGAACAGGGAATCGTTACTGGCAGTGAGGCGCCAATCAAGTCAACGCCAATCACGATGTCTTTGACTAAGATCAATGCCGTGCTGGGTACGGATCTGAAACTGGCTCAGGTTGAAAACATCTTTGATCGCCTAAAGTTTGCCTACACGCAATCGGATGACGATACGCTGGTCGTAAGCGTACCGGCACGGCGCTGGGATATCAGCATTGCAGCCGATCTGAACGAAGAAATCGCTCGTCTGTACGGCTTCAACAACATTCCTTCAACCTTGCCAACCATGACGCGGACGCTGGGCGGATTAAACGAGCGCCAAAAGTTCTTGAAGGCCACACGCCGTTCATTACAGAGCATGGGATTGAACCAGGCGATCAGCTATTCTTTGATGAATGAAAAGCAGGCTCAGCAGTTTACGATTGAACCAGCTGTTGAACCAATGCAGCTTGACTATCCAATGAGCTCTGATCACACGACGGCTCGTGAAAGCATCATCAGTGGTCTTTTGGTTGACGTAGCCTACAATACCACGCGTCAGGTAGAAGACATCGCGCTTTATGAACAAGGCCGCGTCTTCATTCCCAAAGGCGGCGAGCGTCCTGAAGAACAAGAACACGTTGCTGAGGCCATGGCAGGCAGTCTGTTGGCTGACAGCTGGAATCTAAAGCGGCGTCCAGTTGACTTTTATCAGATCAAGGGAATCGTCGAACGCTACCTGCACAACATGGCGATTGCTGGCACGATCGAATACGTGGCTGACAGCACTCGTCCTGAGATGCACCCTGGTCGGACGGCCAATATTTTGTTAAACGGCAAGCTGATCGGCTTTGTTGGTCAGGTTCACCCCCAAATGGCCAAGGACTTGAAGATTCCAGCAACCTATGTCTTTGAACTGAACGTCGAAGCACTGCTGGCTGCCGACAAGCTGCCAAAACAGTACCGTCATATCAGCAAGTACCCAGCCGTAACGCGTGATATTGCGCTGCTGATCGATGAAGATGTGACGAATGAAGAAATCGTTGATCTGATCTACCAAAAAGGCGGTCAATACCTCAAAGACGTTCATCTGTTTGACGTCTACACGGGGGCTAAGCTGCCAGACGGCAAGAAGTCGCTGGCCTACACGCTGACTTATCAAGCCGATGATACCACGCTGACAGAAGATCAGGTCAATGAAGCCTTTGCCAGAGTTGAAAAACACCTGCAAAACGTTTTGAATGCAGAAATTCGTTAATTGCAGTCACTGATTAGGGAACGTCTAAAAAGGCGGTCCCTTTTTGCTATTTTGTTTGAGGAACTTAAAATGCCCCATTTTACCAAACAACAGATTCGGCGCCAAAATATCGTGACCCTGCTTGTAATTGCCATTCTGATCGTTAGTGGTCTGATTGCGCATGGCTGGTTTAATCATGAGCTGCTGCCGGTAGATGCTGATGACCAGACCAGACGCGTGGTTGTAATTCCTAAAGGTACGACCGATAAACAGGCCGGTACGCTGCTTAAAAAACAGAAACTGGTTCGCAATGCCTATGTATTCGACTATTATCTGCAGACGCACAAGACGCAGGGCATTAAGGCAGGGCGCTTTTATTTGAAACGAAGCCAGTCAACGCCTCAGATCGTTGAAAAACTGCAGCAAAAACCCACGGCCGCGACAAATCCTGCTGAATAAACTTGTCGCTGCTATCTGGCTGCGCTATACTAAGTTTCGTATTGATAAATAAAGGAGAATTTTAGCGTGAACAATGATGACAAACGTCCAATCATTATTGGCGTAACGGGTGGCTCCGGCAGTGGCAAGACCACGGTTAGCCGAGCCATCTACAATCAGCTGCATGGACAATCCATCCAGATTATTACTCAAGATACCTATTACAATGATCAGGCTGACATGACGATGGAACAGCGTAAGGCCGTCAACTATGATCATCCCCTGGCTTTTGATACGGATCTTTTGGTCGAGCAGCTGGATCAACTGCGGCACAATCAAGCCGTTGAAATGCCGGTCTATGACTACAAAGCCTACACGCGGGCTAAGGAGACCGTGCATGTTGAACCACAAGACGTAATTATCCTGGAAGGCATTTTGATCCTGGATGATGAACGGCTCCGTGATCTGATGGATATCAAGGTGTATGTTGATACCGACGACGATATTCGTATCATCCGCCGTATTCAGCGTGATATGGAAGAGCGCGGGCGTTCTTTGGACTCGATTATTGGTCAGTATCTGGCAACGGTTAAGCCGATGTATCACCAATTTATCGAACCAACCAAGCGCTATGCTGATCTGATCGTGCCAGAAGGTGGTGAGAACCAGGTCGCAATCGATCTTTTATCGACCAAGGTTCGCGATATTCTGGTTAAGCGCGGTCATACTGAACTAAAGTAAGCATAATGATGGTTTACAATTAATGTTGAGCATGTTAACGTTGCAAAAGACGAAATTCAAAAAAGAAATCTAGGAAAATTTAAAGGAGTTGTTGAAATGGCTGAAGAAAAAAGCTACCCAATGACGGCTGAAGGTAAGCAGAAACTGGAAGAAGAACTGGAAAACCTGCGCTTGGTACGGCGTCCAGAAGTAATCAAGCGAATCAAGATTGCCCGTAGCTATGGTGACCTTTCGGAAAACTCTGAATACGAATCTGCCAAAGATGAACAGTCATTCGTTGAAAGCCGGATCTCACAGATCGAACACATGCTGCAATACTCAGTGATCATTGACAACAATGACGTGGCTGCCGACGAGGTTTCGATGGGACGTCAGGTAACGTTTAAGGAACTGCCAGATGAAGAGCCAGAAACCTACCAAATCGTTGGCGAATCCGAATCTGACCCGCTGAACGGCAAGATCTCCAATGAATCGCCAATGGCTAAGGGTCTGATTGGCCACAAGGTCGGCGAGGAAGTTGAAATCGAGATTCCAAACGGGACGATGAATGTCAAGATTCTGGAAGTTAAATAATCTGTAAACCTTTGCCATCTGATCGGCGAGATTGATTGGGTCTTTGTCAGATTGTATTGGTGAAGATCAATTCCCTGCTTCAAAATGAAGTGGGGATTTTTTTATTGCTTTATTGTTGACAAATGTAATTTAAAAGTGCAGACTGATTATATTAATAATTACATGTGTAAACAAAAAGGAGGCTCAACCAATGCTTAAAATTTTGATTTTATTGATAGCTGTAATTTTGATTGCTGCAATTGGCTGGTGGTTCTTTGGCCATCATCAAGAAAAGGCCATGACGGCGCGGCTTAACGACAACGATCAAGATCAAAAAATCCGGATCGAGGTCAATGGCGGCTACTCGCCAAGTACAATCGTCTTAAAAAAGGGCGTGCCGGCCGAATTGGATTTTTATCGCAAGGACCCTTCATCCTGTCTGGAAAGAGTGGTTTTTCCAGAACAGGGAATCAATGAGCAGCTGCCGCAAAATCAGCTGCACCAGATTGAGTTTGATACCAGTAAAGCCGGCGAGTATGAGTTTGCCTGTGGGATGAATATGTTTCATGGCAAGGTGATCGTCAAATGATGAGCATCAAAAAACGTTTCTGGCTGGCACTTTTGCTTTCTTTGCCAATGCTTTATGACATGCTGGCCATGCTGTTTGCCTGGCCGATGCTGCCAAACGGTGATTGGATTGCGCTGGTACTGACGACTTTGATTATGCTGATATCAGGACGGGCATTTATGCAAAGTGCCTGGGCTGCCTTTTTGCATCATCATGCTAACATGGACACGCTGGTTGCGGTAGGGACGCTGACGGCATATCTTTACAGTATCGGTGCCCTGATGCATCATCAAGGCGTGTTTTTTGAAAGTGCTGCTTATATTATCGTCTTTGTCTTATTAGGGCAGTATCTGGAAGACAAGATGCGCACACAGGCTTCGCAGGCAACGACTAAGCTGCTGGAACTGCAGGCAAGACAGGCCACGGTAATCAGAAACGATCAAACCAGTGAGATTCCGATTGAAGAAGTCGCGATTGGCGATCGGCTGCTGGCCAGGCCAGGAGAAAAGATTGCTGCGGATGGCAGAATCGTTAAGGGGCATTCAACGATCAATGAGTCAATGATTACTGGCGAAAGCATGCCGATTGAAAAACAGACTGGTGATCTGGTAATCGGCGGGACGCTTAATCAGACCGGTATTTTAGAGTACACGGCTGAAAAGGTCGGCAAGGATACCATGCTGGCTCAGATCGTCGAAATTGTCAGACATGCCCAATCCAGCCATGCCCCGATTCAAAAAATGGCTGATCGGATCGCTGATGTTTTTGTTCCCATTGTATTGATGATTGCGATTGCGGTGTTTGCCATTTGGAGCGTCTTTTTGAATGCCACGCTGACCAGATCGCTGACCTTTGCCGTTTCAACGATCGTAATTGCCTGTCCATGCGCGCTGGGGATTGCCACGCCGACTGCTTTGATGGTTGGGACAGGACGGGCGGCCAAAATGGGGATTCTGATCAAAAATGGCGAAGTCTTGGAAACTGCCAGTCATATTAAAAATATTGCCTTTGATAAAACCGGTACGCTTACACAGGGACAACCGACCGTTACGGATGTGATCGGCGACCCAAAGCAAGTCTTAACGCTGGCAGCTGCCTTAGAGTCGCTGTCAGAGCATCCACTGGCTGAAGCGATCGTAAAAGCGGCGCAAAAGCAAGCAATCACCTTGCCAAACGTGACCGAATTTTTAAATCGAACCGGGCAGGGCGTTACCGGTCAAATCAATGGGCATCAGGTTTTTGTTGGGAAGCCTCAGCTGGCCAGTCAGCCGCTTGATAAAGAATGGCAGGATCAAATCAAACGGCTCCAGGAAGTCGGCAAGACAACGGCAGCGGTTGGGCAAGATGGACTGATCATTGGCCTGATCGCGATTCAAGATGCACCGAAGCCGTTTGCCAAGTCAGCCATCGCAAGACTAAGGCAGCAGGGGATGCACACGGTGATGATTACCGGTGATAATAAACGGGCAGCCAAAGCAGTTGCCAAACAGGTCGGTATCGATGAGGTGATTGCCGAGGTAATGCCTGGCGACAAGGCTCAACAGGTCAAAAAGCTGCAGCAGTCTGGGGTGACGGCATTTGTCGGTGACGGGATCAATGACGCACCGGCCCTGGCAGTCGCAGACGTTGGGATTGCTATGGGATCGGGAACCGATGTCGCAATTGAAACGGGTGGCATCGTCTTGGTTAAAAACAGTCTCAAGGATGTCGTCAAGGCGCTGACGATTGCTAAAAAAACTTTTGCGCGTATCAAGCTGAATCTGTTTTGGGCGCTGATCTACAACTTGATCGGCATTCCGATTGCAGCCGGCGTCTTTGCGCGTTGGGGACTGGTTCTCAGCCCGGCACTGGCTGGTCTGGCAATGGCCTTCAGCTCGGCTTCGGTAGTTGCCAGCTCATTGATGCTCAACGCTGCTAAAATCGATGACTAAAATCAAAACCATCAAAAAAGGATGACGTCAGCTGCGTCATCCTTTTGTTGTTAAATAAATAAAACATTAGCGCTTTTGTCGGCCTTTCTTAAGCCACCAGATGCTGCCGCTAATTGCCAACAGGCTGATTGTAGTTCCTAAGATCAGATATGGTGGAATGTAGTACATGGAAACCTTATGCTTGCCAGTCGACATTGGAATTGCCATAAAAGTACTTAAGGCTTTTTTAGGCGTAACGGTTTTGCCATCAACCTTGACGTGCCAGCCCTGATCATAAGGGATGGTAGTCATTAAAAGATCCTGGCCAGCTTTGAGATTGACCGTGCCCGAGATTCGGTTGGCGGCATAGCTGGAGACCTTTAATGGCGATTGCTTTAAGGTCTTGAGACTGGCATTGAAGGCTTTTTGATTAAGCATGTAGAGACTGACGTTTTGCATCCAGAGCGTTGAGTTCTTGAGACTAAAGACGATCTTGATGGTTTTACCCTTAGCGTGGTTGGCGACGTTGACCGTTACCGTATTGCGATAGGTATCGTATTGAGTCAAGGCCTTGCCGTTGATCGTAATCGTGGCATTGTTCTTGACGTTGGCGCCTAAAGTCAGGTAATAAGAATTATTGGTCGTCGGGGTAAACTCAAGCTCAATGCTTGCTGGCGTCAGCAGATTGCGTTTTTTAAACGTGGTTCCGGTAATCTGAACGGCGGATTGGACATTGCCAAACGTGACGTGGTTAAAGTTCTGGACCTGGAACAGCAACTGATTGACGCCGCGACCCGCCAGCGACTGGAAGATCTGCGACTGATAGGCCAATGGATCCAGCGTGTTATGCGTCAGATTCAAGACTTGGCTGCTGGCACCAAACGCAATCGGCAGTGCAGCTTGATTGGACTTGATATTGACCATTGAAGTCTGAGCAATCGTTTTTTGCTGCTTGAGATCGGGTCTGAGACTGGTCGACGGCAAAACGGTACTGCCATTCTGCTTGCCATTATGCCGTTCCTGTAAGAAGTATTTAAAGCCCAGCAGTGAATCGGTAACCTGTGTGCCATCCGTGTAGGTGATAAAGCCATCGCCATCGGGCTGCCCAATTGCTCCCATGAATGCTGGCTGAGCGGGTTCCAGCGTTGAGCCAAAGTGATCGCCGCTGTTGAAATCAGCTTGGAATGGGTCATCCTTGGTCCGCATAAAGGTCTTGCCGGTTCGATAAAGGCCGCTGTCTAGCGATTTGAGCTTGGTAACGGCTTTATCCAGCTCTTTGGTATAATTGCCGAACTCAGCCTGTGAGACATAAGAAATGTTGTTTAGCGCCGTAAATGCGCTGGTGCTGACGTCACAGACCGCCAACAGAATCAGCAGCAGGTCATAGAGTCGTGAATTGCCGTAACGCGGGATCAACAGCGCCAAAATGGCAATCGCTGCAAAGCCAAGCCCGATCAGCAGCTGATTGCGATTGATATACGAAAGATGACTGACCTGTTTTAGCATCAGATAGGCAAAAATACTGCCGACTAAAACCGCTAAGCCAAGCGCGACCGGCCATTTGATTCGAAAGTCAGGCTGCAGAGTGCGCGCGGCCAGCCAGATGCACCAAAATGAAAACAGGTAGGAAAAGCGATACGGATACCAAACTGGGAACTGACCAGCGTGCCAGAACAGATCCAGTGCCTCAATACAAAAAGAGGCCAGTAAAAACAAAGTAATCAGACCGGCTGTCAGACGACCGGCAATTTTTTCGCGCCGATTGAAAAAGTAAAGGACGGCGCCCAGCATAATCAGCATGCCAACATAAATATTTGGCTGACCGCTTGGCATCTGATTGAAATTGAATGATCCGGGCACCAGTTTGGCCAGCATCTTTAATGGATTATACTCAAGCTTCCAGTTCCATGACGTGGTCGTATAAGTGCCCTTGCTCTGCGTTAAGGCATAGGCAGTCGGCAGCAGAACGAACGCGCTGATGGCTCCGGCAAGCAGTGAGCTGCCCAGATAGCGTCCCAGGGTATAGCCGGCTGCATGCCATTGCCAAGTCGTTTTCTCACTGGCAATCGTCCAAATTCCAAATAAAATGGTGAAGATGGCAACCATCCAGGCCATATAGTAGTTGTCGATCAAAGCCGCTGCCAGCCACAGCGTATAGGTCCAGGGACTGCGGCCGGACAATAATTTGCGCTCACCATAAATGATCAGCGGCAGCAGAAACAAGACGTCCAGCCAGAGCAGATTGAACTGGTTGGCCACCATCCAGCCCATTAAGGCGTAGGGGGTCGAAAAAATCCAAATGCGTGGCCCCTGCTGAATCTTTTCACGGTCAAGCACCCAGGCCATCGCCAAACCAGCCAGTCCGTATTTAAGCAGCGTTAGAATGGCAATGCCGCTGGCCAGATGCTGTGCGGGGAAAAAGAGCAATAGCAGATTTAACGGGCTCCAAAGGTAGTAGGCGTTGGTACCCCACATCTCACCGCCCAGTCCCTTACTAAAGGAATAAAGCAGGCTGCTGGGATGATGCAGAAGCGATGAGCGCAGATAGGCAAAAAAGTCGACATACTGCTGACCAAGATCTACAGTCAAGACAGTACTGCTGCCAAATGGTGCCATGCCGCGATAAACAAAGTAGCCGCCCATAATCAAGACGGGCAGCAAAAAACTGATCAGCAAAACCAAACGGCGCTGACGAACGGTATGTGTCATATCAAAACAGATCCTTATCTTTAGGAATGAAAATTACGTTTTTCATTATAGCCATAAAGTGTGAAAACTTCGTGGTTTCCTTGCTTAAAATTCGTTAAATCATCTCATAATAGGTTTAATCTTGCAAATAAAAGTGTATAGTTAAACTCTTGAGGACAATCTTGCAGTTCGATTCGGTCGTGCTGCAAAAAATTTGTTAAAATAGACTTATTCTGTCTAAGGAGATTATTAAAATTGAAGTTCTTAAATCGCTTTAAGGGCATCTTCGATCAACGCAAAAAGAGCAAAAAAACCGCGCAATCCGTGATTCCATCGCGATTGAACTTTTTGCTATGGGTCGTAGCGCTCCTTTTACTGGCCTTGGTTGCCCGCCTGTTTTATCTGCAGGTGCTGAATGGATCATCTTTTAAGGCTGAGGTTAAAAGCTCGGATACGACCGTGCAGACCAACAATGTTCAGCGGGGGATGATCTATGACTCATCTGGCAAGGTTTTAGTCGGTAATCAGGTCCATCAGGCAATTACCTATACTAAAGGCGCTGACGTTACCAGTGCGGATCTGTATAAGATCGCCAATCGCCTCGGTAATTACGTCAACGTTGGCACTAAGACCAAGCTGACGCAGCGTCAGGCAGAAGACTACTATCTGGCCGACAGCGATAATCTAAAGGCGATTGTCAAGAAGCTGCACCTGTCCAGTCAGGTTACCAGCAATGGTCAATACAACAAGGCATTGGCCTACTTGAACAAGCACCCAGAAGTCTACAAGCTGACCAAGCTGCAGCAGAATAAGGCGCGGATCTATGCTGCGATGAGCGGCGCCTACTCGCTGTCGACGACCTATATCAAGTCAACCGGCGTTACCGCTAAGGAATTGGCTGAAGTCGGCGAGCATCTGAGCGAAATGCCAGGGGTTAAGATTGGGAAGGCCTGGACGCGAAATTATCCACAGGGTAAAGACATTCAAACCTTAACCGGGACGCTTTCATCTGGGCTGCCAAGTGATGAGCTGAACTCCATGCTTGCTCAAGGATACTCACGAAACGATGACGTTGGGCAAAGCTATCTGGAAAAGCTCTATCAATCGACTTTAGCCGGCTCGAAATCGCAGACTGAGGTTATGACGACTGGCAATACCACCAAAGAAAAGGTTAAGTATGCCGGCAAGAAGGGTGACAACCTGGTCTTGACGATTAATTCCAAGTTCCAAAAGCAGGTTCAAAGCATTCTGGAAAAGAACTACTCATCAGCTGGGATCGCTTATTCAACCGGGGTCTATGCCGTCGTAATGAATCCAAATACCGGCGAGATCTATGCAATGGCTGGGATTGACCGGGACCCAACGACTGGCAAGCAGACTACCGATGAGATCGGGGCCATCAACCATCCGATTACAATGGGATCGGTTGTTAAAGGGGCCATGATCATGGGTGGCTTTATGAGCGGTGTCATCACGCCAAGCAACAATACCTTGACCGATATGCCGATCAAGCTGGCCGGGACCAGTGCCAAGACTTCTTGGTTCAACAAGACTGGTAGTGCCAACATTGCCTTGAATGCGGCCACGGCTTTGGAAGTTTCATCCAACTCGTACATGATGCAGCTGGCCATGAAAGAAGGGGGCATGAAATATGTCTCTGGTGGTGCGATTGACCTTGACCCATCGATCTTTACCAAGCTGCGCTACTACTTCAAGATGTTCGGCTTAGGGGTTAAGACAGGGATTGACTTGCCAGGCGAAAGCTCGGGCTATGAGGGTCCTTCCAAACAGTCCAACATCGGTTCGGCACTTGACCTTTCGTATGGTAACTACGATGGCTATACAACGATTCAGCTGGCTCAGTACATGTCCACGATTGCCAATGGCGGCTATCGGATGCGGCCGTACATCGTTAAGCAGGTGCGGGGAACCAACAAGGATGGTTCGCTGGGAGCCATTGAATATACTACTAAGCCGGAAGTCTTGGGAACCATCCCAGCCACTGCTGCCGAATGGAAGATCGTCAAAGAAGGTCTCTATGATGTGGTTCACGGCTCAAGTACCTACATTACTGGTAAGAAGCTGGCTAGCGATACGCCATCGATCTCGGGTAAGACTGGTACGGCCGAAACGTTCTACAAGAACAACAGCACGGTTACGCTCAGCTTTGCCGGCTATGCACCATCTGATAATCCACAGGTCGTAGTTGCCCTGGCTATTCCAGGCGCAAGCAACTCTGATGGCGGGGCCAACCTGACGATGGCTTCGCAGATCTTTAAGGCCTTTTGGAAAGATGTTAAGAGCTCGAAAGATTATCAATAGAGCTGTAAATAATAGCTGTCAAGGGAATTTCCTTAACAATCTTGGACAAAACTCTGGTCAAAGCAGCGAATTGATGATATAGTTGTACGAGTTAGGGTTACGAATAACCAATTAAATCTGAAAAAAGTTTGGAGGTTGCCACCAATGCGTGTAAACATTACTCTTGAATGTACTTCATGCCACGAACGGACTTACTTGACCAGCAAGAACCGTCGTAACAACCCGGACCGTCTTGAACTGAACAAGTACTGCCCACGGGAACGCAAGGTTACGCTGCACCGCGAAACCAAGTAATTCAAAGCTAACCAAGACTCAGCTGCTGACTGGCAGTTGAGTCTTTTTTCTTTTCAAAAAGAAGCATGTCTGGCTGCTGATGCATCTTCTTAGCTTGATGATGACCCCTGATTATGATGCTGATCTGAAACGCTTGGTTGTTGAAGAAGGCGTTTGGCAGATCAATCGTTGGCATAGCTGGCCTTTAAGCTGAAGACTGCTTTTATGGATTGGAGGAAGCAATTTGGTATTTTGGTGCAAATTATGCGAACGGTTGCAATTTTTGCGCAAAAACGCTTGCATAAATTGCCATTAGCGGTGATAATTACTTTTTGTAAACGTCTGTCAATACGTTTTACGGAGGGAGAGAGAAAATTGACACATTCAAAAAAGGAAATGCGCAAGGCGTATCTTGCCCGGCTGCAGCAGCTGGATCAAAATACGCGGCTGCGCGAACAGCATCGCCTAGCGCAAAAGCTTTATGATCTGCCGCAGTGGACCAATGCCAAGACGGTTGCACTGACCATGAGCCAGTCGTTTGAGCTGGACACGGCACCGCTGATTCTGCATGCCAGGCATGAGGGAAAAAGAGTGCTGGTTCCGCGCACGTTGCCGAAAAGACAAATGGAGTTTGTTCAAATTGATGAGGATACCGAATTTGAAGAAACTGGATTTGGCGTCTTGGAACCATTGGCAGGGAAGGTCTTGCAACCACAGGAGATCGATCTGATCGTTGTACCAGGAGTGGCCTTTACTGCTGATGGCAAGCGGCTGGGCTTTGGCGGCGGCTATTACGACCGTTACTTGGCAAACTATTTAGGCCAGACGGTTTCTTTGGCCTTGACTACACAGTTGGCTGATGCAGCTGAGTGGCCGGTTGAGGACCATGACGTTATGATTGGTCAGGTCGTTAATCTAGAGCAGGAATAAACATGAAAGAAGCATGGCAAAAAGCACCGCTTACCAGTCTGATCATTTTGATTCAAGTCATTATATTCATCTTGATGACATTGGCGGGCGGCTCGACTAATTCCCAAGTGCTGATTGAATTTGGCGCGCGCTATACGCCGCTGATCAAGGCAGGAGAATGGTGGCGCTTGATTACGCCAGGATTCGTGCACATTGGACTCACGCATCTGGTAGTCAACAGCGTAACGCTTTATTTTATCGGCATGTATATTGAAAATCTGTTTGGGCACTGGCGGTTTTTGGCGATTTATCTAGTAAGTACGCTGATGGGTAATCTGGCCAGTGCGGTCTTTTTGCCACAGTCAATTTCTGCTGGTGCCAGCACTGGTATTTTTGGCCTGTTTGGCGCCTTTTTGATGCTGGGACTGGCCTTTTGGGATGAGCCGGCAATTCATTCGCTGGCCCATCAGTTTTTAATTTTGGTGCTGCTTAACCTGGGAACCGACATCTTGGTACCGGGAATCGATCTGGCCGGTCATCTAGGCGGCCTTTTAGGTGGCTTCTTTATGGCGGCTGTGGTTGGCGCACCGCGTTTGGGCAGAATGGACTTGCTAAAACGCTTTCTAAGTGGCACTATATTGATTGTAACGATTACAGTTTTTTTGGAAATGGGATTGCTAAAATGAAACCAATTCGTGAGATTCGCACGCTATATGATGTTCAACAGCTTTTAAAACGTTTCAACGTCTTCGTCTACGTTGGCAAAAGGCTTTGGGATATTGAGCTGATGGCTATCGAAGTTGACAATCTTTATCAAGCAGGTGTCTTGGACAAGGATTTGTACATGCAGGCTAAACTGGTTTTAAGAAAAGAGCATCGCATTGAAGAAGAACTGAATCAAAAAAACAAATCGCCTTATTGAGGCAAGGGATTTATTGAGGTTAAAGGAGAAATTAGAGCATGAACAAGAAGTTAATCGGTGTTGACCTTGGTGGGACTACGATCAAGTTTGCTATTTTGACGGATCAAGGCGAAATCCAACAAAAGTGGTCGCTGCGGACTAACATTTTGGATGAAGGTTCTCACATCGTTCCCGATATTATTGAATCCATCAACCATCACATTGATCTGTACAAGATGGACCGCAGCCAGTTTATCGGGATCGGCATGGGGACGCCAGGAACGGTTAACCGCGAAGAAGGAACGGTCATTGGCGCCTACAACCTGAACTGGAAGACGCTGCAGCCAGTCAAGGAACAAATCGAAAAAGGTACTGGCCTGAAGTTTGCTCTGGACAACGATGCCAACTGTGCCGGCCTGGGCGAACGTTGGAAGGGTGCTGGCCATGAGGGTGACGATGTGGTATTCATTACGCTGGGAACTGGCGTCGGCGGTGGGATCATCGCTAACGGCAAGCTGGTTCATGGTGTCAATGGTGCTGGTGGTGAAGTTGGCCACATTATCGTTGAACCAAACGGCTATGAATGTACCTGCGGCAACCACGGCTGTCTGGAACAATACGCTTCGGCTACCGGGATCGTTCACCTGGCTCAGGATGCTGCTGAAGAATACGAAGGCAACAGCCGTTTGAAGGCCATGATCGACAATGGCGACGAGATTACGGCCAAGATCGTCTTTGACCTGGCTAAGGAAAACGACTTTTTGGCAAACGAAGTCGTTAAGAAGGTTACGTACTACCTGGGGCTGGCATGTGCCAACATCAGCAACACGCTGAACCCTGAAACGGTGGTGATCGGCGGTGGGGTTTCCGCAGCTGGTGAATTCCTGCTTAAGCGCGTTCAGCAAAACTTCCAAAAGTTCGCCTTCCCAACGGTACGGACTTCCACGCAGCTTAAACTGGCTCAGCTGGGCAACGATGCCGGCGTGATCGGGGCTGCTTCATTGGCGCTTGACTTTATCGCTGATGAAAAATAAACTATTTATTTGAAAGCTATTAAAAGGCAAGGAAGCACGTTTAATACGTGATGAATTGCCTTTCTTAAATTAAAACAAGCATGTTTGGAGGAAATTGTTGTGGTACTGGGAATGAGTTCGGGATGGTTGATTTTTGACATCATCGTATTGGCAATTTTGATTGGCTGGGGAGTAAGTGCTGGGATCAGTGCTTATCGGCGCAAGCATTATGCCACGGTGCTGGATGAAGATGCCTTCCGTGAGGGCATGCGTAAGGCGCAGGTGATTGATCTGCGGCAAAAGGATGCTTTTGATAAAGGGCACATTTTGGGCGCCCGCAGTCTTCCATACATCTATCTCAAGCAGCAGTATGGCGAACTGCGGCCGGATCTGCCGGTTTATCTTTATGATGACGGCATGCAGCTGAGTACGCAGGCCGTGACTTTCTTGGCCAAAAAAGGCTACCGCAAGCTCTACATCTTAAAGGGCGGCTACGCGGAATGGCACGGCAAGACGAAGAAAGCCAAATACGCTGACTAGATAACAAAAGGCTGTTGCAAGCTTGCAACAGCCTTTTTTATAATCTTAAGAGAATTACAGTTGGTGAGAAGAGCGTCCCTTGCGAGTAGCAGCGCGACGGTTCTCATCAAAACGATTTTCTTCTTCTTCGATGGGCTTAACGACCGTCTTGTGGAAAGCTGCTACGCTGCCTGCTACGGCACCGAGCGTCGTTAAGGTTCCCAGGATAAAACCACGTGTAAATTTTTTCAAAAGAGTAGCCCCCTTTATGTCATTTGGCTTTATTATGACCGATTTTTGATTGATTTACCAGTAATTTAAGACAAGGAAGTGTTAAATTTGACTAAAGCAATTGCGATCGTTGGTCCTACTGCAGTCGGCAAGACCGCGCTGTCGATTCAATTAGCTCATCATTTAAACGGCGAGGTGATTTCAGGCGATTCGATGCAGATCTATCGCCATTTGGATATCGGCACGGCCAAGATTACGCCAGCGGAAATGGAGGGCGTACCGCATCATTTGATCAATATTCGCGACCTCAACCAAAGATTCTCGGCTGCTGAGTTTCAAAAACTGGCCAACGAACAGATTGAACAGATTGAACATAAAGGGCATTTGCCGATGATCGTTGGCGGAACCGGATTTTACCTGCAGACGCTGACGGAAAATCTGGCATTGGGCGCGGATCATTTTGATGAAGAATCACAAAGAATCCGTGACTACTGGCATAAAATTGCAGAGCAGAATGGTTCTGAATACGTTTGGCAGCAGCTGCAGCAGAAAGATCCTCAGGCGGCTGCTCAGATTCCAACGGGTAATTTGCGACGCATCATTCGAGCTTTAGAGGTCATTGAAAAAACCGGTCATCTTTTTTCGCAGCAGACTCAGACTAAAACGGCAAATGATTTTTTGCTGATCGGCTTGACGACAGAACGTTCGGTTTTATATGAACGAATCAATCAGCGGGTCGACTTGATGATTAAAAATGGTCTGATAGATGAGGCACGCTGGCTGTATGAACAGGGCGGCGAAAACTATCAGTCTGGCAAGGGAATCGGCTATCGTGAGCTGTTTTCGTACTTTAAGGGTGAGACAACGCTTGACGATGCGGTAGCTAAAATTAAGCAGGATTCCCGTCACTATGCCAAGCGTCAACTGACCTGGTTTAGAAATAAGATGAACATTCAATGGTATGATCTGGTTAGCGGTCGGAATACGACTAATGAAATTGAAGCCGTCGTTAAAAACTGGTTAAAAAATTAAAGTTAAACGTTAGTCAAACTAATTAATCAACGCGATCGACTGTGAAAGCCCTATCAAAAATTGACTTATTCTCCTTCAATTGGTAGGCTATTAAAGTAATCAGAGGGAAGGCTGAACATAAGCATTAGCAATGACCAATCCCTTAATTGGTCTAGCCATCTGAAACTAGTTGTGAAGTAGCAATCGTGGAAGGAATGGAATAAAATGGCAAAACACGTATTCACTAAAGAAGAAGTTCATGAATTGGTTGAAAAGGAAAACGTTCATTTTCTGCGGGTAATGTTCTCAGATCTGTTTGGTACGACTAAGAGCGTGGACCTGCCTGTCAGCCAATTAGACAAGCTGATGAACAACAAGATGATGTTTGATGGCTCTTCAATTGACGGCTTTGTCCGCATCAATGAAAGTGACATGTACCTCTACCCTGACATGTCAACTTGGCTGGTCTTTCCTTGGGGTGAGGAACACGGCAAGGTAGCCCGCGTGATCTGCAGCGTGCACATGACTGATGGTACGCCATTTGCTGGTGACCCACGCAACAACTTGATCCGCGTTTTAGACGACATGAAGAAGGCAGGCTTTACTTCATTCAACATTGGTCCGGAACCAGAATTCTTCTTGTTCAAGACTGATGAAAAGGGCAATCCAACGACTGAAGTAAACGACAACGAAAACTACTTTGACATGGAGCCTGCCGATGCTGGTGAAAACTGCCGTCGCGACATCGTTTTGGCACTGGAAAAGATGGGCTTTGACGTTGAGGCTGCGCACCATGAAGTTGCTCCTGGCCAACACGAAGTCGACTTTAAGTACGCTAATGCTCTGGAAGCTGCCGACAACATTCAAACGTTCAAGTTTGTTGTTAAGTCAGTTGCTAAAAAGCATGGTCTGCACGCTACGTTTATGCCAAAGCCATTGTCCGGCATCAACGGCTCTGGGATGCACACCAACATGTCACTGTTTGACAAGGACGGCAACAACGCCTTCTACGATGAAAAAGGCGAACTGCAATTGTCTGACACGGCCTACCACTTCCTGGCTGGTATCTTGAAGCACGCGCGCGCACTGACGGCAATCTGCAACCCAACCGTTAACTCTTACAAGCGTCTGGTACCAGGCTATGAAGCACCGGTTTACGTTGCATGGTCTGCATCTAACCGTTCACCATTGATTCGGATTCCAGACGACCGTAAGATGGGAACGCGGGTTGAAATGCGTTCCGTTGACTGCACGGCTAACCCATACCTGGCAATTGCTGCTATTTTGGAAGCCGGTCTGGACGGTCTGCGCAACAACCTGACGCCAATGAAGGAAGTTACGGAAAACATCTACATGATGACGCCAGAAGAACGTGAAGCCAAGGGCATTGAGGATCTACCATCCAACCTGCACAACGCTTTGAAGAGCCTGCGTGCTGATGAAGTCGTTCGTGAATCGATGGGCGAACACCTCTACAAGAACTTCTTTGAAGCCAAGACGCGTGAATACGACGGTTACCGTCAACACGTTTCTGACTGGGAACGTGACAAGTACATGCTCCAATACTAATTTGTGTTTTGCCAAAAAGGCCCGCCAAGCTGCAGGTCTTTTTATTTTAGCGATGAAAAAAACGCAGCGTTGCAAGTGACGCTGCGTTTTTTAAATCAGAATCGTGACAAAAACTATTCACTGAGCTTTTTGGCATCTGCATCCAGCTTAGCGAAGCCTGAACCACTAGGCTTTTTGTTGCCACGCTTTTCCATAGCCTTGCGGGCCATTTCTTTTCGTTCTTGCTTACTCAACTTACGTGCCATAATAGTTTCGCCTCTTTTCTTGACATTCAAGTAGTCCACATATGTGTAATACTCGAACAACTATATTATAGTCATTCTGGATAAATTTGCAACCGTTATCGTCAATGGTAAAGATTTTGCAACTACCTGGATTAATTGCTTTAAAAGTTGTCAAAAATCCGCTAAGATTAAATCAGTATTAAATTAAGGAGTTAAAGCTATGGCAAATGTTGAACAGACAAATGGTGCGCTTGATGTAAGCCAAGCAATCAATAAACAAATTGCTACTAAGATCAAGTATCTGCAAGAATTGGAAACCGCGGTCGATCATCATGATGACTGCAAGGTATATCAATTGCTGGACAATCAACGCTATGCTGCTGAAATTGAGCATCGCGAGCAGCAGCCGAATGAACAGGGCGTAATGAACCTGGTCGATGATCTGGCTGATCAGTTGAGCAATTTTTTGAGTGCCAACCTGATTCAATATTTGGGCAAGGCCTATCCATTCTTTTACTACGAGGAATACCAGACTGGTCACTACCGCATCTATTTTGGGAATTGGTGGGATCGGCGGCGGTTTGGCGAATTAGACGTGCTGAATATCCGCTTTGCCTTTGATCAGGAAGAATACCAAAAGCTGGCGCGCGCGTTTGAGCTGAGCAAGCAAAACAAGCGCTATAACAGCGATCGCATCGAACAGATCTCCAGTGAAAACGATCGTCTGCAAAAACTGATCGATAATCGTCAAGAACGTGAGCAAAAGCGGGCCGAACTGCAGAGTCAGCTTAAGGATGCCAGTGCGCACAGCGGTTTGTTTGAATCCAATAAAAACCGTGAAGCACGGCAGGTAATCGTTGAACAGATCAGCAAGTTGGAAGATGAAGAACAAGAATCGCGAACTGCTGCTGATACGATCAAAGAAAATGAGCGCGTAGTCCTGGATCTGTCCAAGGAAAACACAATCTTGAGCTACGAACAAAAGAGTATTGTTGATACGTTTGGCACGTTTGAGGACTTTGAACTGGCCAATCGGAATCTGTATGCCAGCTATCTTAAGAGTCTGGGCGGCAAGCAAGCGGGGGTGAGCGCAGATGAGCAATAATCAAATGATCTCAACGGCGGCCGATCGCGTTCGCTCGCTCAGTGATTCGATCGCCCAAGGCCTGGAAGTTGGTCAGCGCTATGTGGCTCTGCTTAATCAGCTGACTTCGACTAAGGATCCGAAAGAACTGCTTGCGGCAACGGAAAAATTGGAAGGGCTCAGCCTGGAAAATGCATTTGTCAAGTTCCCACAGCACTATCAGCTGGCCGACTACTATCTGCTTTTAATGGCGCGGATGCTGGAATTAAACAATGAGTCTGGCTTGACAATCGAAGAAAATGATATTCACCATCAGCTGTTGGCCAAGATTTCGCCAATGGAAGATCAAGAGCGATTTACTTTTGAGATTGATCCGCGTAATGGCGGGGCCTTCTTTGCCGAGCAGCATCATCATGAACCACTGTTTTATCTGAATTTGAAGCACCAGATTCTGAAGTTCAGCAATCGGGCACTGGTTGACTTTTTCATCGTGCGTCAGACGCAGAAATTTAGTGATCTGGATCTGCAAGCCGTGGTGCAGCCAATGATCAAGTTTGCTCTGCTGCTGGAAAAACAGCTGGACTTCGTGATTGACCTGGGCATCTTAGAAACTGGCAATGGCGCACGGTTCCGTCTGCAAAAACCAGATCTGCCGCTGACGATTATCGATCGCTTGTTTGTCAAGACTACGGATACCGACTATATGCTGCTAAGCCTGCCGCAAAACAATGGTGCCGAATTGCGGCTGGATCAAAACGTCCGTCTGCAATTGGCTTTTGATCCGGATGACTACAGCCAAGAATGGAGCTTTCGGGTATTAGACAGCGAGGAGCGCGTTTCGTTTTTTGATGTCTTGTTGCACTATCCGCTGGTTCGCGAATGGTATCTTGACAACCGTGAATTTTTAGCAGTCCGGACTGATGCGATAATTTTTGCTGCTGATGAGCCGGAAAATCTGACGATGACGACGCCTGATCAGCCAGCCAGTCAAATCGAACAGCCGACTGCTGATTTGGTTGAAACAAAAGAAGCAGAAGAAAAGGAAGATTAGTTTGTTAGATATTACTAAGTTGCTGCACGAATCAATTGAATTTGACTGGCAGCTGGATGAGGATCATGATATTCAACTTGGCGCCGAAGCTCGCGTACAAAACGTTTTTACTGCCTTGGACGTTGAGCTGGCAGAGATTGCCAATGCCGCGGAATGGTTCAAAGTGTGGAAGGAACATCAAGGAAAGCAGCTTCCCGGCCGGACGCATCATCAGACGGTAGTAGAAGAATACGTTGACGCGCTGAATTTCTTTTTGCTGTTTAGTGCCAAAAAGCAGTGGACGCATCTGATCGTGTTGGATGAGCAAATGCTGACCCGGATCAAAAATGGCAAACCGGCTGAAAAGGTACCAGATTGGAACAAGGAATATCTGGCAATTAAAAACTTCTTATATGGCAGCTACTTCAATCATCGGCAAGAAGATTTCCGTCATGCCTGGCATCTGTTCTTAAAGCTGGGGCTGGTTGATTTTGGCTTTACTGAAGATGAAATCATGGCAGCCTATGAAGAAAAGCTGAAGATCAATATTCAGCGTCAAGAAGACAACTATTAAGTCAATCAAGCTCGCTAAAGCCGTACGTCATGCTTTTGCGAGCTTTTTTGCAGGATCGCAAAAGAAAGGCAGCGCTGATTATAATGCTTTAAGAACCGGTTTGTCAGGGACCAGCTGTTTCTTCAGATAATAAAAACGACATTCGCCATTTGACGGATGCCGTTTTTGTTGATAAGGAAAGGCGATGCTTCTTGCCGTTAAGCTATGGGACTTAGCGGCGGGGATTTTATTGCCAAAAGATTTGACCAACTACAGATAAAGAAAGAATCAACGAAATGATAAAGAGTGGCAACATTTTGTGATCCCATCAAAAGCATTGTCTATATGTTTCATTATTGTTACTTTTATTAAAAAATGCAATAGTTTTGTAACACAAAACTATATCTTAATAAAATCTTAAACTTTTTTTGCTAAATAGACTAAAAAGAGATTTTTTAGATGAACGTTTATGAGACAAAAAACATCGCTAATCAAATTAATTAATGATTAGCGATGTTTTCTTTAAATGAGATATATAACCAATACCGTTTAAGATAATTGTAAGGGTAACATAAAGGCAACAAAAGATTTTATTTACCAACAGGCAGGCTATGAAATGGTAATTCAAAAGGCTGACATAACAGTATTTTGAGTGGTAATGATGCCTTATGATTTTTACTAATGGGGCAAGTGGGAAAAGCATAAATCAGCTGAAAAAGCCGCCAAACCCGTTGATATAACAGGTTTTTTAATTTTGGAAACGTTTTGAGGTAACAAAAAAGGTAACAAAATTAACCGTCAACTAATGCAGCTAAAGTATTGGCTGCATCATGACTGGTGACTGGATGAAGGTCAATATAAACCTGCATTGTGGTAGCAACATTACTGTGACCTAATAACTTGGAAACCTCAGTAATTGGGGTACCAGCTTCCAAAAGCAAAGTTCCATAAGTATGCCGTAAGCCGTGGGGCGTGACATAGGGTAAATTATGATCCTTCTCCAATTGATGCATCCATTTGCCGGGCTTGCTAGGAGTTAATAGCCCACCATTGATATTAGTGAAGAGCAATTGATCCTTGTCCTTAAAGCTTAAGCCAAGGATTTCCATTTCCTGCTGTTGACGAGTGTACCATTCATTAAGAACTTTGATGGTTTGCTCGTCAATTGGTATGTGTCGCACCGAGGAACTAGTTTTGGTTTTTCCAATTTTTAGGCCATTCTGTAAGTTACGAGTTACTGAATGATGGATATAGATATAACCATCATCAAGACTGATGTCTCGCCATTTTAATGCAGAGATTTCAGACTTACGACAACCAGTAAAAGCCAATAGCCACAAGAAGGTAAATGCTCGTGGCAGCTTTTTCTGATAGTCGGACTTTAGTGCTTTGATAAAGGTTTGAAATTCTGCCTTAGTAAAGCTTTTTGGTCGATGGCTTGGCTTTACACGAGGATACTTAATCAGACCCTCAGCCATTGGATTTTCATAAATTAAGCGCTGTGCAAGTGCTTCACGAAAAATCATAGCAGCTTGCTGACCCAATTTAGCAACATTTTTACGATGCTTAGACCATTCCATTACTGCTGCTTGACATTCGGCAGTTGTAATTTTTTTAATAGGTCGATCGCCAAGCGTTGGCAAAATATAACAACGAAAATCTCTTGTAAATCTAACAACTGTTGATTCCTCACGGCTAGCTGTATATGGGCCGATGAAGAACTTTTCATAAACTTCACGGTAAGTTATATTGTGATTGACTTCGCGACCTTTAGCGCGCTCAACCTTAATATTTGCAGCGAACAACTGAGCTTCCTTTTTAGTACGGAAGCCCTTTTTCTTATGCTGTTTTCCACGACTGTCTCGATACATTGCAAGCCACTTAACTTGACCATTTTTCAGCTGATATTTTTGATAAAACGCCATTCCCACTTTTCTCCTTAGAAATACGTACGGCTAGACGGTATGGGTTGTACGTTTTGAAAGGATAAGTAAAAGGCTAGTTACTTGAGCCGTGAGTAATCTCATACTCCAAGAAATTAGCGAAATCATCTAAAATTTTTTTCTTTTGTTGACGTGTTAAATTGTCTTTTTTGCTAATAAAATCAAACGAAGTATCACGATATTGGCTATAAATAATGCACAACATATCAATAAGACTATCATTCTTTATACGTAATTGATCACCAAAAATTCCATGTCCTTGTTGATTAGCCACATAAGGGTCTATTAAGTGTTCGCTTTCGTTCATATTTGTTTCCGTTGAAATACCCTGTAGATAGGGAACAGAAACATCAAAATAATCAGCTAGTTTTTGCCAAGTTTTAAGTTTGGGCTCACTTTTACCTCTTTCGTAGCGACTAAGCATCATTTCGGATATACCAGTCCCCTTAGAAACTTCTTTAAGGGTTTTATGTTGGATTTTTCTGGTTATTAGTATGTTATTCCCGATAATATCACCACCTTCCACTATAAACTATTATAGCAAAAAAATAACATTTCATTATAAAATAGTTGACTATCTAAAATAAAATGTTATATTCATTCTATAAATAACATTTTATTATAAAAGGAGGTATTAGCAATGCAATTATCTGAAAATCAATTATTGCTTTTGCGTCGGAAAAAAGGCGAGTTAAATCTTACAACGAAAGATTTAGCTGCAAATTTAGGCCTAAGCATATTAACGACCAGAAAGGCTATATTCGGTCAAGGAGAAATGAAGAGAAAAACAGTTTATAAGATCAATGATTGGCTAATTAAACAATGTTTATAAAGGAGATAGATAAGATGCAATTAACGATTAACTTGCCAGATGATTTTTTGATCAGGCGTTGGCTGAATCAGTTGCAAAAATTGCTAGTCAAGCAAATCGAGCAGATGAATTTCCGCCGTTTATGGATAAAGGGACTGCGGCTAAATTTTTGGGTTGCAGCCGTGGAACGCTTGATAAGTGGATCAGAAATGAAAATCTGCCATTTATTAAGATTGATGGCATGTATAGATTTTCAAAAGAGAAATTAATTCTCTGGCTTAACAATCACGAGATGTAATAAGACAACACGGCTAGACGGTATGGGTTGTAGGTTTTGAATCAATCAAACCTATAAAAAAAGCCCAACATATGGGGTTGGGCGAAAGAGGGTATATACAATGAGTCCAGTAGAAATTATCAGCCTTATTGATGAGAGATGTAGTGCCAAAGATTTATACGATTTAATCTTACTGCGCTCAAAGATTTAAGAAAGGGGTATATACAATGAAACGGAATGAAAGATACCTAGCGTATCCAGTAGAAATTATCGACCTTATTGATGAGAAATGCAGTGCCAAAGATCTATATGGTTTAATCTTACTTCGATCATATAGGTATGGCTACTGTTATATGACAAATCAATTGTTTGCAGATTATTTTTCAATCACACCAAGGACCGTAGTTTCTTTACTAAAAAAACTAAAAGAATCTAATGTTATTCGAGTTGAAACAATTGATAAGCATCATAGAAAAATATTTCCTTTGTATGGTATTAAATCCGAAGAAGATTTTCAAGAGAAAAGTTCTTCCTATAGCACAAATGTAAAGGAAGAAGCTCTCCCTAATGTAAGGGAAGAATCTCTCCCTAAAGAAAGTTCAATGGGAAAGGACTTTCCTAATCTTAGGGAAGAATCTTGCTCTAACTTAGGGAAAGAACTTGCCCACTATAAACAGAACATAAGTATGAAGGATAATCATCAGCTAGCTAGCTTAGCTGATGACTTTGAAAAGACATTTGACAGAAGACCATCTCGGGAAGAGATCGATGGACTAGCAGACTTTATAGGCAATTACAATTCAGCATTCATTGCATATGCTTTAGAACAAGCGGCGGAAGCAGATGCAAACTTTCCCGTTAAGTATGCCAAAAAAATTCTAATTAGATTTAAAAATAAGGGATTTACAATAATGGATGAGGTATTGGATGACAGGTGGGCCTTTCAGCAATCACATTCTAATGGTCATAAGAAGCAAATCTCAGAGGAACAATTACCTAGTTGGGCTGAGCATCCAGAAAAAGTTAAGAGTAAAAAGCCATCTCCTGAAAAATTGGCAAAAATTGATCAAATGTTAGCAGAACTTAATCGGCAGAAGAAAAGATAGCGTTGCTATTTGTATAGCGTATATCAAGCAGAATTATTTTCTAAGCCATTCTGTGATCCAAAATGATGGATTAATGGTGAATCAAGTTATGAACGCTCAGAACGCTTTGTAAGAAAAAAGGATTACAGAATTCAATAAAAGTACGAAATCAAAAAGAAAGGATCTGAAAATATGCGAGGTGGAGCACGCCCAGGCGCAGGTCGTAAGAAGTTACCAGTAAAGCGCCAAGTATACAGCTTTAGATTGTTTGAAAATGAGTACGTTTTGATCAAACCAGCTCAACAGGCAATTAAGAATAAGACATCATTTGAGGTAATTTTCGATACTCAAAACCCTAATGGACGCTTTATTACTAGGTCTGATAAGAAAGTATCATCACTAATTTCTGAGAACCCTAAGGAAGAAGTAGTACTTGCTTCAAAATTAACGGCATTAACGGCAGATCAGGAAAAGGCATATCGCTTAATGATGTCTGGGGCTAATTGTTTTATTACTGGCGGTGCCGGAGCAGGTAAAAGTTATGTTCTTGAAAAAGTGATTTCTGATTTGAGAAGTAAGGATAAGCAGGTAATGGTTTGTGCTCCTACCGGTATAGCAGCACGCAATATTGGCGGTACGACACTCCACCATGCTTTTGGTATTCCGACTTCTATTTTAGAGCCAGATAAGGAACCAACTCTTGATAGTGAAAAACAGGAAATCCTTGACTTGACTGACGTAATTATCATTGACGAAGTCAGTATGGTAAGAGTTGACGTTTTTGAATCCGTAATGAAAATTCTTGAACGACAAAGTAAACCACACACTAACTCAGAAAACAAGAAAATTAGACACCCGATTCAATTAATACTTTGTGGTGATTATTGCCAGTTGCCCCCAATTATAAATACAAAAGAGCGTGAAGTCTGGGGTGACTTGTATCCAAATAATCCGAGTGGCTTTGCTTTTTTGTCCTCAAAATGGCAATTCGACACCATTGAGTTGAAAGAGATTGTTCGTCAAAAGGACGAGGATTTTGCAAAGGCTTTGAACCAGATCAGGCTGGGTGATCCAGCAGGCCTTTTATATATTAATGCAAACAGGTCAAAGCATAAGCTAAAGGGTGCTATTACTTTAGCTGGCACTAACCGTATAGTGAATAATGAAAATTCCAAGGGCTTAAACTCCTTAAAATCTATGTCGCGTATCTACAAGAGAAAACAAGAAGGACAAGTTTCTTATGGGGATACTAAAGGGGTGCCATTGAGATTAACACTCAAGGTAGGAGCTCAAGTAGTTTTGACAGCTAATGGTAAGGGTTACGTTAATGGACAGCTGGGTACTGTTAAAGAATTAAAATCTGATAGTGTGATTATCGAGTTGGACGATGACTCTATTGTTGAGGTGGAACGTACTGAAAATAGTATCCAGGTTTATGAAAAGACTGAGGGCAAAGACGGCAAAATTAAATTGGGGCTACGTGAGATTGGCAGGTATTCGCAACTGCTGTTGAAGTTGGGATATGCAATTACGATTCACCGGAGCCAAGGACAAACGTATGATCGAGTTAATCTAAGACTTGATAAACTCTTTGCATCGGGACAATTGTACGTAGCTCTCAGTCGCTGCAAAACAATTGAGGATACATATTTCTATGGTGCAATTGACGAGAGCAAAATAACTTTGGATGATTCAGTTCGGGAGTTTTATCAGAATTTAAGTTAGGAGCTTTATCATGAAAAATTGCTTGGGACCATGACAATAATTTGAGATAAGCGGAAAGTTGCAAAATCATAAGGATTTATTTATAGAATATGAGGATTGATAAAAATGCCAAAAAAGAAAATAGAAGATCGGACTGGCTGGACTACCGAGGACTATGAAATTGAATTTTTAGAGCAAAAAGTTGCACAAGATGAGCTGAAGGCCCGGCTAAAAAAGGCCCGTGATATCGCCAAAATTTCTGAATTAAAAATAAAAAATATTCAGTCTAAAAATGAACAATTTCAGGAAGAACTAAAGGCTAAAAAACTTGAAGATGGTGAACGTAAATTTTTGGACTGGCTATATCAAGTCATGGAAACAAAAGATTTGAATCAATTAGCAAAAAGTATCGAATTGATGGTTCCACAAAAGAGCTCAAACAATGGGCACAACTAAGGTAAAAATTGTCAGCATTTGGTCAGCAAGTGCTTTCCTAATCCATCAGCATTTAATGCGCAAAATAGATGCAAATCGAGAAAATTGATGTATGCCAGAATCCCCACCACTGGTGGGCCGCCGATATGTCGGTGGTAGATTCCCCTTATGCTCTTTTCTAATTAATTTTAGTGGAAAGTTCTTTAAATGAGGATATCACTCAAAATTGATGAATATGACTTAGGCAATTTAAAGGATAGAGGTTTTGATAATGGAACAAACAAATAATGAACATCGAGTAACTTTACGATTAAGTCAAAAAACATACGATAATGTTCAAAAATTATTTGAACTTTGGCAAGAAAAGCCATACTTAATTTCTAATTTTCCAAGTACAACGAATGCTCGCTTTAATATGCTGATTCGTGATTTTACCCAGATTTTGTTAACTCTACAAAGTGGTACGAGCAAAAAAAATTATGAAGATCTATTAAAGGCTTCCTTGGGAACAAAAGATCCAGTAGCTAAGCTTCTCCATAAGGATAATTTAAAGCTATTGGATCGAATCAATGCCATGTTCTACTTGCTGATGATTAGTAATAAGGTCTTGGCTGAAAATGGTGGTTTGAAGGACCTCGAATCCATGTTTGAGTTTGGGACACGGGAATATGCTGTTTTTCATGAACTACAACGAATGGTTGATGAGGATAACAAGCGGCTCTTCATTAGTACAAAAAAGCGCAATAAAATTTAACTTAGAAAAAGGTGGACTTTTTTCAAAAAGTACCGCTTTTTTTATTGGCATAAATTTATCTGTAGAAGAACAGCAACTGTTGGATTCTATATTATATAAGTTACTAGTTTCAGATTTTAAGAGCGAGTAGGTGCATTAAAGAATTTTTTTCTAATGAATGATCTTATTACGAAAGACTATGTAATGAGGCCTTATAGATTAGTTTTGTAATGTATTTCCTTGATTATCTTCTGATGATAAAAAACTCGAGTACAATAAAAATTGTACTCAACAAATCAAATAAAAATAGTATTATTATTACTGTATAACAAAAGTACAAAAAATATTGTACAAGATAAAGGAGGGAGAGATATGGTTCTTCTTGGTCAAATAGCCGATATCAAATCGGGCATAAATACAATTCGTTTAAACGGAAAGGAATGGTTAGACCTTTATAGCGTAAATCATTTTTTAAGCGATTTCAATAAGATGTATTTAGCACAACGCGATAATGATATTATTTATTACCAAATATCTAAAGGTGATAACGGTTCTTTTGCAACCGTGATATCAGATCGTAATCAGGATAAAAAGATTAATCAGTCGTTCGCACTGATTAAACCGAACTTATCGTTAGTTGATCCCTTTTACTTATGTTACGCACTTAATGAATCACAAGACATTAAACGGCAGCGAAGTTATTCAACGCAAGGTTCTTTAGTAACTAGAATCTCACCAAAAACGTTAAAAAGTTTTCAAATCACTTTGCCGCCAATGGATACACAAGTACGGCTTGGTAAGGCTTATGCGTTAGCAATATATAACCACTACTTGCAAAAGCAATTAATGCAACAAGAGCTTCAAGGAGCCTTGGCATTGGTTCGTAAAATTGATAATCAACAAAAAGAAAAGAAAAATTAAAAAGAGGAGACTTTAAAATGGCTGAAGAAACTAAAAACCTGGAACAAGTATTGTGGGACTCTGCAGATGCAATGCGTACTACGATGAGCGCCGGTAATTATATGAACTATGCTTTAGGGCTGATTTTCTACAAGTATTTGTCTGACAAAACTCTTCAATCCGTAGCTGACACTTTAGTTGAAAACGGCGAATTAGAAACCGACGAAGTTAAAACAATTGATCAACGTCAAAAAGCGTACGAAGAATACTACAACGATGGTGCAGAAACGCGGCATGACTTATTAGCTGCCATGGATATGGATTACACCATCAAGCCTGAAGCCACCTTTACTGCTTTAGTTGAAAAGATTAATCAAAAGAAATTTCAACTGGTTGATCTTGAACAAGCTTTCCGGGACGTCGAACAATCTAACGCTAACTTATTAGGTCACCTTTTTGATGACGTCGATGTTCACTCTACTAAGCTGGGACCAACGCCTCAAAAGCAAAATGATACTATCGCGAGCGTTATGAAGGCTTTGAATCCATTAAACCTGAATAACCATAACGGTGACGTCTTAGGGGATGCTTACGAATACTTAATTTCCAAATTTGCTTCTGATACGGGTACTAAAGCCGGTGAATTTTACACCCCACAATCCGTATCAACTCTGTTAGCAAAAATCACTACACACGGTAAGGAAGATAAGAAAGGCTTTAGCGTTTATGACCCAACTATGGGTTCTGGTTCCTTGCTACTGCACACCCGTGATTACATTAAAGATGATGACTCAATCAACTACTACGGTCAAGAAATCAACAACTCAACTTACAACTTAGCGCGGATGAACATGATCATCCACAACGTTCCTTCTACTAACCAACATTTACGGAACGCCGATACGTTGGATGCTGACTGGCCAAACGATGAAGTGACGGACTTTGATGCGGTAGTTATGAATCCACCCTACTCTTTGAAGTGGTCCGCTAACAAAGCTTTCTTGAATGATCCACGTTTTTCTGACTATGGTGTTCTAGCACCTAAGTCTAAAGCCGACTATGCTTTCTTGTTGCATGGCCTTTACCACCTCAAAGCTAATGGGACGATGGGTATTGTTCTTCCTCACGGGGTTCTCTTCCGGGGTGCCGCAGAAGGTAAGATTCGTCGGAAGTTGCTTGAGAGTGGCATGATTGATGCCGTAATTGGTTTACCAGCCGGTATCTTCTACTCGACGGGAATTCCAACTATCATCTTGGTATTAAAGAAGGATAAGACTGATCGTAATGTCTTCTTTATCGATGCAAGCAAGGAATTTACTAAAGATCGTAATCAAAACACACTTGAAGACAAACACATCGAACGGATCTTCAATTGCTACTTGAAGCGTCAAGATGAAGATAAGTTTAGCCACCTGGCAACGTTTGAAGAGATCGAAGAAAATGAGTTCAATCTTAATATCCCCCGTTACGTTGACACGTTTGAACCTGAACCGGAAGTTAACCTCGGTAAATTAACTAAAGAAATGAAGCAAACTAAACAACAAATCACCGAAAACGAAAAAGAGCTGGTTTCCATGCTTGAAGAGTTAACTACCGACGATGAAGATACGGCTAAAGATCTAAAAGAATTCATCGATTTCTTAAAGTAAAGGATTTTGAGTTATGACAATAAAGTATGAAAAAGAATTGGAGATTGAAAAAAAGCTGATTCAACAGCTTACCACTGATAAATCTCAATGGACGCTTGAAGAAGATATTCAAACGGTAGATGATCTGTGGAACAACTTCCGCAAAATCTTGGTACAACACAACTTAGAGCTTTTCGATAAGCATCCGTTAACTGATAATGAATTTCAGCAAATTAAGAACCAGCTACAATTTCCTAGCTTCTATGACGCTGCTAAGTTCTTAATGGGAGAAAACGGCATTGCTCGTGTTCGTTTAGTACGTGATGACGCCAAGCTGGGGACCGTTCATCCATTTATTTTCAAACGTAATGACGTCGCTGGTGGTTCAACTGTTTATCAAGTCGTACATCAGATTCGTGTTAATAAGATGGACGAGTTAAATCCTGACCGTCGCGGGGATGTCACCTTACTGATGAACGGTTTACCAATGATTCATATTGAATTAAAGAACCGGAACCACCCATACATGGACGCTTTCCGTCAAATTAAGAAATACCTTAAAGAAGGGGTTTTCCGGGGCATCTTTTCAACACTACAAATGTTTGTCGTGTCGAACGGGACTGATACACGTTATATTGCCGCCGCAAGCTCGGAAAATCTAAATCCTAAGTTTTTGTCTGCATGGTTAGATGATAATAACCAACCCGTTACCAAATACCTACCATTTACTAAAGCAGTATTATCAATTCCTGCGGCTCACCACATGGTTGCTCAATATACCGTTTTGGATAGTGAACGTAAGGCATTAATCATGCTACGTCCATATCAGATTCACGCTATCGAAGCGATTAAAAAAGCTGCTGCTCCATACGATTATGTAAACCCTAACGATAACGATGGCACCAATCCAGGACCTCAATCAGGATACGTTTGGCACACCACGGGTTCTGGTAAAACCTTGACCGCTTATAAAGTAGCTCACAACCTGGTAGACATTAATAGTATTAACAAAACCATCTTCGTCGTTGACCGCCAAGATTTGGATAACCAGACTACTGGTGCATTCCAAGCCTATGCTGAATGTGACACGATCGACGTTGACGAAACCGATAATACCGGCGATTTAGTCAAAAAGTTACTCACTGGCGGAAATTCAGTCATTGTAACGACGATCCATAAATTAAGAATTGTAATGCGGCGCTATTGTGACGACAGCAATGCCAAACGCGCAGCCAAAGCTGCCAAGCTGCATAAGTTACATCTGGCTTTTGTTGTTGATGAATGCCATCGGGCCGTTTCTGCTAAAGATCAGGCAGAAATTAATGAATATTTCTACCAACCTCTTTGGTACGGTTTTACGGGTACACCAATCTTTGACGAAGATGCCAAGGACACGGCTGGTAATCTTCCTGCCACTACGGCCGAACAATACGGCCCTTGCTTAAACAAATATACGATCAAGGAAGCCATTCATGATGGTGCCGTTCTAGGATTCCAAGTTGAATATCAAGATACCTTTTCTCAAAAGGATTTCGCCGAAAAGAATGGTATTAAAGCTCCAAGCAACGACCCTGATGGTATGAAGCTGGAAACGGCTTTGATTAATAGCAAGAAAATCGATGCCGCCTATGATACCGATGAACACATGCTAAAAGTTATTGACTTCATTCTTAACCGCGCTCAAGGTAAATTAGGCCTAAACAAAGGTAAAGGGAATACCTATTCTGCTATTTTAACGACTAGTTCTATTGCTAAAGCTCAACGCTACTACGAACTGTTCCAGCAAGTTAAGAATGGGGAAATTGATTCCGTCAAAATTAGCGACAAGACTCAACGAATGCTTAGTGACTTTCCTAAAGTAGCTATCACTTATTCTGTAACTGAAAACGACGAAGACTCATCAGTTAATCAAGATAAGATGAAAGCCTCAATGAGGGATTACAATGACATGTTCGGTACTAAATTCTCGCTGGATACTATTAAGGGCTATAACAACAACGTTAACGACCGTTTAGCCCGTAAAAAAGAACGTTATAAAGTCCGCGAAGAGCAATTAGACATCGTAATCGTTGTTGATCGTCTCCTAACCGGTTTTGATGCACCTTCATTGTCCACTTTGTTTATTGATCGTAAGCCAATGCGTTCCTATAGCATTATTCAAGCCTTTTCACGTACCAACCGTTTGCTCAATACTCAAAAGAAATACGGTCAAATCGTAATCTTCCAGACACCAGGACATTGGAAATCAGCAGTGGACCATGCCGTTAAATTGTATTCAAGTGGTGGCGGTAACTTCGTCCAAGCACCAAGCTGGGCTGAAGCTCAAGCAGCCTTCTTGGATGCTATCGATAAATTACTAGGTTTGGTAGCCAACCCCGAAGATGTTGACCGTCTTACTGAAGAAGATAAGGAAAAGTTCTTAAAGTACTACAGTCACTTTGACAATGTGCTAACGGATATCCAAACCTATTCCGAATTTCAGGATAAAGATTTGGCTAGTGATTATCATATTACGATGGATCAAATTGAAGAATTCGCTGGCAAATACAATAACGTCCGTGAAGAACTCACTGATGACGGTAATGGTGACGATGACGATAATGACGAACTCGATGTTGATTTGAATTATGAATTAAGTTTCTATCGAATGGATAAGATCGACGAAGCTTACATTCTTAAATTGATGGAAGCTACACGATCCGACGAAAGTTCTTTGTTCGGTAACAATAATCAAAAACTGTACAAAGAAATTGCAGCTGAAATTGATCGGTTCAAGAAGACTAACCCTGCTAAGGCCGGGCTCTTACAACAATTATGGGATGATTATCAAGAAAAGCCTGAACTATTCATTAATCAAAGCTTGACGGATGTCTTGGACGACCGGATCGATCAACAAATTGCTCATTACGTACATGATTTTGCCAAAGAATGGTGTGTGGGCGAAGAAGAATTAGCCTACTTTGTGGAAACTTATGACCTTCGTAAAGATGAATCAACTAAACAAGAAGGCCAAGACGGCTTAAAGAAAGTGTCTAACGCAAAGGCGTACAAACAAGCACATCCAGATAAAAAGATCGGCCTGAAGTACTGGCGATTGCTATTGTCAGCCGTTCGGACAATGGTCGCTAACAAGATTAGCCCATTGATCGACAAATAAAGGAGGTAAGTAAATTTGGATAAACAAACGCGAAAAGCCCCGGTTATCAGGTTTAAGGGGTTCAATAATGCTTGGGAGCAACGTAAGCTAGGAGAGATTACAGATCGAATTCTTAGAAAAAATAAGAATAATATATCTAATTTACCATTGACTATCTCTGCACAAAGTGGATTAATTGCCCAAAACAATTTTTTTGATAAACAAGTTGCTAGTCAAAATCTATCTAATTATTTATTACTTTATAAAGGCGATTTTGCCTACAATAAAAGTTACTCTAATGGCTATCCTTATGGGGCTGTAAAACGACTTGAAAAATTCAATTGTGGTGTTGTTTCAAGCCTGTATATAGCATTTAAGCCCACGCATGTTTTGCCTAACTTTTTAGCCGAATATTATGAAACAACAAAATGGTATGTAGAAATTTATAAAAGAGCAGCAGAAGGAGCTAGAAATCATGGCCTTCTAAATATTTCTGCAACTGATTTTTTCAATAGCGATATTTCTTTGCCAAAAGGAGAGGATGAGCAAGAAAAAATTGGACAACTCTTTCAATCTCTCGACAAAACTATCACTTTGCATGAGGAAAAGCAGCACCAGTTAGAACGGCTGAAAAAGGCTTTACTGCAAAAAATGTTTGCTGAT
>PPYF01462254.1_pt1 | contig 103001 bp, 122 predicted proteins | sample 1559871 | NCBI WGS metagenome assembly PPYF01 (sample SAMN08240021, study PRJNA423297) | Human gut metagenome, whole genome shotgun sequencing project.
TGTTCCTTGATACATAAGTAGAACGTATCCTATACAAGAGGTAAGTTATCATGCCCATGACGTTAAACAGAAGACTACCTCTAATGTACGAATAGTCATGTACCATGATGCCCGCTTGATAAAGGAGACCTAAAACTAAGTTCAAGAATAAGAAAGTGATCGTCAATTTGTAATAAATACAGAGTTTATACCTGATAATGTTACAAACGAATTGAGGGAAGAAAATAAGAAAACAACCTGTAAGGATAGAAAGATAATCATGAACAGAAGTAGTGTACTCATCTAGCAAGAATAACACTCCACTAATTAGGTTCCCTAGAACCATAACAAATGGACTGTACATGACGTAAGCTCTTTCAATTATCCTGAAGGTTGTTCTTTTCATAAAAATCTAACAGCAGAACTTAAAAACGGTTACTTTTTAGGTCTTGTCGGTCTAGGGTCTCCTGGATACCCTCCTCCGATCGGTGGAATTTTAGATCCCTTTGTCTTAGGCATAATCTCTAAATTTTAAAGTTAATATATGTGTTAATTAAATTAATGCGTATCCCTTCGTCTTTTCCTCATTCGCTATCAGTATAGGATAGTCTCCTTGTCCTGGATTCTGCAAACTTATCTTAGAACCGAAGTTCACACGTGCAGCCCTTGCGTAAGGTAAAACGGTATTGTCCAACGATCCTAACGGAAGTACCCCGGTTATACCGAACCTATCGAAACAGTAGTTAGGTGCCATGTAATAAGTTCCTCCATCGTTAGGTACTGGATTCTTCTGATTCGTCAGAGTAAGTAACAATTTGGGTTCTGAAATTCTAGAACTACCGTTTCCTGTCATCACCTGTCCTCTAATTGCGTCAAGCCTTTGACTCCAAAGCCTCAGCATACCCGTGGAAATCCACTCCCCATAAATACAATAATTGGCAAACTCATCGAAGTAAACCAAAAATTCAGATTTCTGATTGTCACGATACCCTGTATCATCAGTATATAGACCTGTCCTTGTTCCTCTCTCAACCCAATAACTACTCCTTGACATTAAGTTAGTAGCGTCTAGAACCATTAACCTATAATCCCAAGGATCAAGAAGAGTTCCAGTCCCGTACCTGATAACGAAGGCTATATATTTACCGTTCCTAGTCAACCATACCTGCCATAGGGTGCAATTACTAAAACTTGCGTCCCAGAACTGTATCTCAAAAGAATCATCTTCTAATAACCAACCGGAAGAATTACTTGCCAGTTTGAATCTCATGATCTGAAACACGTTTTCACCTTGACTCGCTAAACTAGCGTTGTAAACCCAGGCGGCAGGCGTGTCTTCAAAACTACTACCCATACCCCCAAAGGTCGTGTTAGAAGTCAAAGATAGGAAAGGACAGATTCCACCTGACATAGTAGGCACCTTACTACCTAGAACCCTAAAACTAGGATCACTAATTTTCTGATAGACCAGGGCAGTCAACCCTAAAACAGACGAACCATTATAAATGGAAACGATGTAATCACCGCATATCTGCGAGGTGATAACGTAGAAATAATCTTGCCCGTCTTCTACTACCTGCCTCACCGTGATAGGAGCGATCGTGTCGTCCTCTGGATTGAAGACTAATACCTTCCTACCGTTTCCAGTGGAAATTTCCGATGAAATAATACCGAAGGTCTTGCTATACGTGTCCCAAAACACTTTTTGCTGTGCGTACATCACCGTACCTTCTACTTTCTCAAGGTAATTACTCCCGTCACCTTGAACTGTCTTCTTGTACAGGTAATCATTTATCTCCGTGTTCCACTCATACACTTCGCAAGTGAGTATCCCCCGAGTTGTCTTGTTGGAAGAGTAATACCTAAGCAAATACCTACCATTAGGAGAAACACAGTACTTTATGTTGAAATATCCAGTCGCCTTTATACCGCCTTCTGGACTCCATTCTGTCAACGACAATTGCTGCCTAGGCACTACTGAATAGCAAGGCACGATGTCTCCTACTTCCCACCGATTAGGGTTAGGAGTAATGTCCAGGTCTACCAACCGGTGAGTTTTCATCACTACTCCACCAGGTAGTCCTACCTGAATTGCCTTAATCTTATTTGGATAGTCAGCGAAAATGGTACTGGAAGGTACCTCAACACCTTTCCCTATAATCGCTTGGCGTATATTTTCTTTAGTGTCCGCCAGTTTATCTAATTTTTGTCCTATCGTTCCCATGATTCAGCCTTTTATTTATACCCTATCGCAATCCAGTTAAACCTTCTCTCTGTTCCCTCACCGTTAGTGATCTTGAATCCCGTCTCTGTTAAATCAGAATATCCCCAGTTCTCCTGTGATCCTAAATACGTGTAATCCCACGCTCCAGTGATAGAATAAACTACTGAGAACCTGGTAGGGAAAGTGACATCTTTCCTACTATTACCAGTCACAGTAGTATGTCCCCACTGAATACAAAGGTGATCTATTTCTGCGTGCCCGTTATAACCCCAACTAGCGTTAAGGGAAGGAACGTTGGAAGGGATCGCAGCAAGTGCGTCTAACTGCGCTTGTGTCACGAACTTATGAGCGGAATCTGTCAAAATGTCAGTCGCCTGATGAGTATGTTCTAACTTTGCGTAAAGTTCATCAGTTTGTTCCTCTGTTAAGAACCCTTGCTGTTCTATCCACGCCTGGAGTTCTTCTTTCGTGTAGTAGTTTTGGAAAGTTTGGTTTAGTTCGTCTTTCGTGTAATAATTTCCAGGAGTGAAATTCCTTTCATCCCATATTTTATAAGAGTTACTCCCTATCACGTGCATGATGTCACCTTCTGAAGTGACAATCTGGGTAGGGATAGAAGTACTCCCTATGATCAACTTATCGGTGTTATCCACCTTCATGATCTCAACAAGAGTAGCGTTAGAGAGATAGGCAGAGAAACCTTTGTTATTCTTCTGGATAATTCGTTCATTACAGTAGAGATCTCCTGTCAAAGGAAACTCGCTGCCTGCAGCTAACGGGAGGAAAGGTAACTCAGGAAAATCCGTGATCTCACTCACCGTGTGTTTATGAGAAGCATCCCAGTAAATCGGTGCTAGTTCATTCCTGTTAAATGTCACTGTCCCGTTACCGTTGCCTGATACACTGTTCAAGTAAATGTCAACACCTTCTGAAGAATAATCATTGATAGGCTGATACTTCGTTGTAGGATCTCCATTCCCTACCGCTAGGAGGACTCTCAACTCCCCATCTCCTGTTAAGTATTTCACCGAAACAGGTTTACCGTACTCCCAGTCAGGTAACTGTGAGAGTGCCGTCTTCGCATCAAGTATATTAGGGTAAACTGATATACCCCTCTTGAAAACTATTTCTGTAACCGTTTCTGCCATGATTCAATTTCTTGCTGTAAATATACAAAAACTTTTCAATAATTCAAATCCAATTTTATAAATATCATTAAGCCGTTATCCTAGCCCCGAACGTTTGAGTGACTCCTTGGAATGTAAAGGTAAAAGTTGCATCAACATTTGGCGGAATTATATTTAGATTGATTGGAACATAACAACCACTTCCATCAAGATTATTGACAATATTTTTGCTCCAGGGAGCGCTCATTGGTATCGGGATATTAACTCCGGCCAAAGTAGCCGTACCTTCTAAGGCATAACCGCCTAAATCATCAATAACACCTACATCTTTCGACATAGATCTACTGAAATAAAAGCATGAACTATTCGCTTTGCTTATCGTTAATATATCCGTTTCAGACGCTCTGATCATGTTAGGCACGATATTATTTTCAGTAGTACCAGTTCCCCCTGTGCAAACATAAGGTACAGTGGAACCCCATGAATCTATCGCAGGTGACTTACTGGTGCTCGGTAGCATATTACCCTTATATAGTCTATGCAATATTTGGAGTTCCATACTGACAAGTGCTCGATTGAAATAGGCGTACTCCTGAAGGTACCCGTTCCAATAATCAAGAGGAGGAGTGGTAGTTTGAAACGCACGCCCCAACCAAATATGCCCATCCCAAGTCCTATCTCGATCACTGTAATCAACAGGTCCTCCTAACGGGTGTTCGTCTGGTGTCATAAGACCGTATTTTTTACCGTTGAGATAGAAATCCAAAGTTCTAGAAGGCCAATCAAAAACAACGATAAGATGATTCCAACCGTTTACTATCCAGTTTGCTGCAGTGGCCTTACATACTTGGTTTGAGTTCCCGTTATACAGTTGAAAACGCATCGCCACCTCTGTCGGGCTACCAACAGCGTCTAACCCCATAGCGTATCCTAGTCCTAAAAGTCCGTTACCATGAAGGACACCACCCATGATACCGTCATACGTGGTGTTCTGGGTACCCATAGAGAAAGCACAGATAGATATTGTGAACGATTCAGTACCCTCAACCACATCAGGGAGACGTATAGCCTTTCCCCCATCTATCAAGTCAAGGCACGTGCTTCCATTGAATCCTGCTGTATAGTATTCCATGGTTCCGCCTATCGTTGCCTCAGGGTTATTCCCGTTCCCTGAATAGTCATTTGTATCACCTCCTAAGGGTAGATACACTGTCGGTCGCAAGTTTAGGAGGGTGCTGATTCCTGCTACCGGCCATACCTTCACGCCCTCATACCATGCCTCTACCAAGTTTCCACCTTCAAAAGCGCCTGCCTTCAAGTCTCCTAATGTTCCTAACGTTATTCCCATAGCCTATTTTACCACTAAATATAAAACTCCACTTGCCTGTGTTGCCGGTAAAGCATCGACAACCTGAATATCAGTCACCTTCTTCGTTGAAGTTGATTTCACGTACCCTTCCATAATGGTACTCACATTCGCCCATACAGGAGCTCCCGTGCCTGATGATTTCAATATCTGACCAGAAGTACCTACTGATGTCGGTGCAAATATTGATGTAGTCGTTGCATTAGTTGCAGATAAGAAAGTCCAACCAGTTCCATTAACATTTAGATTTCTATCATACACGCTTGTATAATTTCCGGCAGTACCACCACTGGCATATCTCAAAGGCTTGTCTAGATTACGTGCATCCCACATCCTGTAATTCACGCCATCGACTTTATTCGTGCTTACATAATGTAATACATCAGAATCATTAGTAAGAAGGAACACTCGCATACCACTTGAATAATTCCCTACTGATATATATCCGGGATTATCTTTCGTTACTGATATTGCACTATGAGTTCCAGAATTATGCGTGTACCTTAATATTTGGTTTGCAGTGGAATCAATTGATCCAGTCATAGTACCACCAGTCAAAGGCAGATAACCAGCAAGATCCGTCAGTGTTGCAACCCTTACCACGTTTCCAAGTGAGGATCCAGTATAGAGTCCGTCTGACATTAACACCATGCAGCGATTATTGTCTGATCGTTGAATAAAAGCACCTCCACCAGAATTACTCCAGCCCAATAGGAATTTATTTGCACCTTTCACCCTGAACGTTTGAATCACGTCAACACCCGAAGTGTCAGCGTTATTAACTGCAAACCCTGCTGATCCAACTGGACTAATAGTTAATGATCCTGATACAGTTCCTCCAGTTAACGGCAAATAGGCGGTACTGTCCAAGGACCCGTCTCCTTTCAAGAACTGTGACGAGGAACCACCGTTGACGATATATTTCCCTGCCCTGTGATTCACCCATCCCGCTCCTGAGTTCCACCATTCAAGGTATCCACTGCCTGTTGCAAGTGCCGCTTTATCTGCGGGCATCCTTACAGGTACATAAGTCGTGGGTACTCCTAGATAAAACCCGTTGCCTTGATGTAGAACGGTGTATTCAGTCATGGTCACGGCTTCTCCTGCTGTATATGCTTTAGTTTCTCCTACACCTAAAGTTAAATAACCAGCGTGTATTTTCAAATATGTAGGGGTACCTGTTGTTGCGTAAGGGACATTATATCCAGCTTTTCCTTTATTGGGATTCACGTATTTATATATTACTAATGCTCCTGAGGAATATTCAGATCCTATCCCTGCTCCTACATAATTTTTATAGTTTAATCCATATCCCAACATTCCGCCAGTAATATCACCAGAATACCCAACCAGCATACTGTCATTCGATTGAATTCTCCCTGCCGAGAATATACCGTTAGTAGGTATTTTTGATGAATCACCATAATTGCTGGACACTAGTAGCGATCCTGTGTTTAATCGTTTAGCAACGCCATTATTTAAAATGGACACGTACTCTGCATCGCCTGATAAATATGTACCAGTGTTGCCAAAATAATATTTACTAGAGTGTATACTGGCTATATATGCTTGTTGGAAACTCCAATCTCTTGTACCAAGGTATGATATTCCCCCGTTATCAAGTGTTACTTGAGTGTTAGGCAATAACCCTTGAGTTGGTGTTCTAAGCCAATTGTAAGTAGTCCCATCTATTCTGGCGATAGATGGGTACGTGTTCGCATCCATCACCAACACAGCCACACCCTCATCAGCAGTCACTACTCTCTTCCAGTTAGATGAATCACCGTACCCAAGATTATTAGGAGTTCTGAACCACATCCTGCCCGTTCCGTTAGCCACGTTATGCAGTACATCAAACGCAAGTTGCGCCATTAACGAAGGGGTCGTTTCACTATTCTGGTTGGAATTCCAGAATTGATAAACCATACCGTATTCCATTCCGGTGGGCTGGTTTTTCCAGTATGTTGTCGTAGCGTAATTTCGGACAAGTTTAGGATTATTAGATCCTATAAGTGCGGTGTTTAAATCTACCTCCGTAGTTACGTTAAGCCCCACGAATCCATAAGTCCACCTAGCGTTAGGTATAATAGATTCCCAGTTGGATTCATCTAGGATCTTGTAATCCGTTGTTCCTTTGGTGTGAATTAGGTCCACCGCACCACTTCTAATTTTGGTAGTTCCCATCGCACGACCGAAATGTGCTAACTGAGTACTTTGTGTCCAAACCAAAGAATTCCCAGCCGCATCATCTAGTGACCATACTGAAGGAACTCTCATTGACGTACCGTAAAACCTATACTGAGCGGTATTATATTGAACATCGCCCACCCCTATCCATGCAAATTCAGCAACATCAGCATTACCGTAACTTCCAAATCTAATTCTAGATGCTGGTGCACTATTATTTGACCACATGATACTTCGTTCCCATCCCCCGGTATTAACCATGTCGATTAACAGTGATCCGGTAGCTGTCACGTTAAACGGGCCCACGTTGAACTTCCCTGCGGTGAAACTGTTCGTTCCAGTGAACGTGTTGTTCCCTGATTTCGTTGCAGGATCTACTAATTCTGTCTTCGTCCAATACCGGGCGTCTGATTGCGTCTTCGTGTAGTAGTTCGCCAGGTCGCCTGAAGGGACGTACCCTTCCAACTCATCTGCAGTGACTACCCGTTTCCACCCTGCGACACCGTACCCTGCCTTTCCACTAGTGCGGAACCACAGGTGATTAGTCTTCTGATCGGTGTCTGACGTGTGAATGATGTCAAAGGCGAGTTGGGCGTTTAGATTGGTGTAATCTTGCAGTCCTAACTGATACACTGTACCGTAGGAGAATCCTTCTGGAGCGTTCGTCCAATAGGTTAAATCTGAATAGTTCGCTGCTGCACCACCGTACAGGAGGTCACTGTCTAGGTTCACGGCAGCATTGAGCTTTCTCACTTCAAACCCTCTAGCGTAGAAGATAGTGGGGACTTGATCAATCACCCAGTTTTGAGTGGCTATCTCTCCTGACTGCGTTCCCGTGAATATTTCTAATGCGTCACTCTTCGGTGAATAATATAAGGAAGATTTCGAGACCCCTGCCTGTGTTGACACGAACATACCAGGGTACCCCGTGTCATCAGCCCCTAATTTCACCTTGTACCCTGTCGTTGACGTGTTCAAGGTTAGTGTTTGCTCAACTACTGGATTTACCCTGTTCGCCTTGCTGTCAGGATCGAAAGAATGAGCCGTCCAGATCTTGTAAGAAGTCGTGCCTTCAAGGTGGTAAAGGTCTTTGCCTGCTGCCGTGCTGAACTTCATGTCCTGCACGTTCACATTCCCTAACACGATGTTTCCTCCCGCAGGGTCTAATATAGTCCTCGATGATGAAGAAGACACCTCATAGTACAACTTCGAGTTTGTCCCTAATGTCACCGTGTCTTTGAACTTCACTGCCTTCGAGAAGTCCGTCACGCTCTCTACCCTGATCTTCGAGGATGCGCCTAACTGGATGACTTCTTCCCCATCGAGAGTAGCACCTTGCAGGACTTGCATATAGTTCCCCTTGGAGTCTTGCACGTAGATAGGCTTCAAGGTCTTCATGTAGATCTTCTGATCGAGGTAAAGGTCTCCCGTGACGTGTTTCCCTGATCCAGCGGACAGAGGCAAATAGGTGTCTCCTATCTCGTTCACCTTGGTGGAGAGTAACTTGCCTTGCTCTGCAGATAATACCTTACTCGTCCCCCCCGTGACTAGGTCGTCTATGATGTCAGCGTGATAGAGTACTTCTGACGAGTCAGAAACACGATAAAAAGAAGGTGCCTTAACATCACAAGAAGCAACTATCCGGTTTGGACTCCCCATCCTGTGACTATAATACATGAAGTATGCGTTCTTACCCCCCATGATAACATCTTTATCAAGTTTGGGGTTAATGAATGATGAGTTCTTTATATCAATGATAAACTCATCATTAGAACCACTATAATCTCCAAGTACTATACCGTTCGTGTTGGTTGTAATAACAGAATACTTAGTCCCATCTCTATCTACCTCTGGTATAGCTGACAAGATACTATCAGCTTCATCCATGGATAATTCTAACCCACCACTTCCAAACCTCATCTTCATGGTTGAGTCAGCGATCTCTGGATCTAACTTGAAACTCAACGGCCTATTATACGGTACTATGTTAGTCGTTTTCAACCGTTTGGTAGTGGAGTCCCAGGTGACGAACATACCGTCCACCATGTTCACTTCCTCGTCACGCAAGGCGAGTGGCCAGATGTTCCCTACTTCTCCTGCCTTGAACCTCTTGTCTGACTCATCGAAGACGATCTGATAGTTAGGCAAGGTGCCTCGGTCTATCTCTATACCGGCTATCCCCTTCGTCACTCCTGCACCTACTTCTCCCTTGTTGATCAGGAGTAGGTTATCGTTGATCTCAACGGTCTCTGCCTGTGATATAAAGGTGTCACCTTCTTGCGTCACGTTACCCTTAATAGTGATGTTGCCTAGGGTAAGTCCAGCGTAGTCAGTGTCTCCTGCGTTCCTGAGTTCCAAGTCTCCTCCCTTGCCTTTCAGTTTGGGACCGTTGGACGTTGAATCGACTTGAAAGGTAGGTGAAGTGGTTCCCGTGTCCGTGTTCTGGACGTGTGACTTACCTTCCAACTCGACTAAGCGATCATCAGTCACTGAACGCCAAGCGTCCACTACTTCTTTCCAGGCGTCCGTCACTTCTATGTAATCATCAACCTTCTTGTTTAAGGCTTCCGTGTACACTTTCAACGTCTGAAAATCTTCATCGTCTGCGAGTACCCTACACTTGCCTACACCGTCAGCGATACCTATCGCCAGTAATCCCCTCGTCTCACTACCTACTTTATAGGTGGCGACTGCAGGTTTACCTACTGACCAAGTCAACGACTGCAACTTGCTGATAGCGGTGTCCCGGTTCGTGAAAGGCGCCAAACTGCGCAAGAACTGTATGTCAATAATCTCGTTTTGCATTTCTCTTTAACTAAAAGTTCCTCCATCAATTCTTTTCACCCTCAACGCCTTCTCCTCAACAACGATAGACGAGTTGTCCACCGTCACGTCTATCTTCGCCTTGTAGTTCGTCAAGGTTACTACCGTCACGTTCCCATCTATCAATTCCTTCACCTTGTAAGTGTCGATCAGATCCTTCAAGACTTTACCTTGAGCCGCGGAGAGCGGGAGGATCGTTGAAGTTGTGGTCAAGTTATTGACTATCGAGGAGCGTAAGAGAATCGGGTTTCCAGTATCGTCTATGAAGGTGATATTGCTTACCTCCTTCGTCTCACGGTCGTAGTCGTACCTGATTGCGTGTACTTCATAGGAAAGGTAATTCGCTGAGGACGTTCCCTTGTTCGTTAAGAATGTCCTGTACGTCACGACAAAGTTGTTCTCTGACGTTCCCATGTCGATGTCTCCTATGTACAAGGTAGAATCAAGTAACGCCTGAGCACCGTCCGTCACGTCTACCTGAACACTGACGTGTTTCAAGGTGCCTTCTATGAACTCCTGCGTCAGGGGCGGTAACTGCTCCGTCAACTGATTGATGAGTGACGCCGTGGATGAGTCTCCTTCTACTTTCTTCAAGTGTAACTTCCTCAAAGAGTCGATGACGGCCTGGATGAAGTCCATCGAGGGGAAGGGTATCCACTTCTGTTGCTCCTTGCTGTAGTACTTCAAGGCAACATCCGCTGTCTCACCTTCATCGTACCACAGTATCCTTTTATCGTTAGGCGGGGTGGTACCGAAAGCGATTGCCGCTATCTGCCCTAAATTCTTAACCCGCTCCGTGTAGTTATTCATAATAGTTCGTGTTTATGTGGTTTAAAACGTTGTCCGTGGTGTCCTGGTAGTAAATCGGGTTGATATTACCAGCGTTGTCCACTATCACTTCTCCTGTTAGGTCCCTCATGATGAACCCCCGTAACCTAGGGTACGAGGTTGAAGGTACCGGTATATCAGCGTGGGGCGTGAAGTACTCTTCCGGTAACACCTTGATACCATCTTGTGATCGTACTATCGTGAATAGGTCTTCCCACTGAACTTTCGTGTCTGTCCAGTTACGGAAGTCAAACGCCTGTGACACCTGCTCCTGTATAGCCATCCTCAAGTCATCAGAATTGATGTTAGAGAAATAGGACACCCTGAAATCCATGTCAACGTAAGTCGCCTGGATGTTCCTTATCTCAATAGGCGCACCAGCGTCCAAACCGTTCGTCACTGTCTGCTCTTTCAACGACAAGTAGAACTTCGATTTAGACAGGAGGTAATCTATCTCTTCTTCCGTTAGGTCTACCCCGTTCACCGTCATCACTCCTAACACGGACTGCCCGGAGGCGTTTATACCGATCTTCTTCACGTCTAGTATATTCGTGTTCAAGGTCTGGAAGACAGATTTAATCTTGTCCAAGGTATCGAAAGCGAAGTTATTGAAGTTCTGGAGTATCCTATTACGTAAGGAATCGTCAGACTCAACGTCTACACCCCCTTCCGCTGGTACCTCGTTGATGACGTACTTATGTCCAGAAGGAGTAGGAGTAACCCTGTTAATCGTGTTCGCTGGAACGTTAGTTGACGCCCCCAAATCATTCGATTTCAGTTTAACGTAATCATACCCAGATTCTCCCATGACGAAAGTCTCTTCCAACGAGAAGGTGAACCCTCCAGTCGATGCGAAGGTAGTACCACCTACTGGGTAAACGGTACCAGGGTCAGCGACTATCTTAACCCAAACGGATGAGCCCCGGTCTTTCTGCCTTGATGACACCCCCGTTCTCATCGCTACCCTATCGAGGTACTGCCCGTAGGCGTAATCTGGGAACATCTCAGATTCTACTAGTGCAATATCTTTCACTGTCTTCTGTGAGATCTTCCCTATACCGTATCCTACTCCCCCTAGGACTGAGTTGTCAGAGACCTTCGATACCTTCCCTGCTGACTTATTAATCACCCCTTCCAAGAAAAGTTGCTTGTATTCCTCTACCGTGTATATCTTAGTTTCCATTGATCGTCTGTTTTACTTCGTTACCTAATTGTGAGATCAGTTGTACCTCGATAGAAACCCTGTCTCCCTCGTTGTCTATTGATACTATGTTAAAGGTACTGATCGTGTCATCAGACCCTATCGTTGCGTATAACTGCCTAATGAAAGTAGGCATCATGTTCAGTACCACGTTCTTGTTAGAGATAAGTGACTTGTCTAACCCCTGAGAAGGTATCTCTGGGTTGTCATTCTTCAATAAGCCTATCAGTATACCGCAGGCCTGGTAGAACGTGTCTTGTGGTTGGAGGCAGAGTATGTCCTCCTCCGTGAAAGTGATCTTCTTGCAGAAGTCTTTGCCTAATAGGTTCTGACCCGTGTTGTTGTCAACCACTGATTGCAGCACCATGCCTTCGTTCTCAACACTAGACGAGAAAGTCAACGTGGTACCGCCCCTCAAGTCATAATCCCTCTCCTTGATCTTGTTCCTCATCAGTATGTCAAGTGCCCCTTCTTCGTGATCATCATACCCGACTTCCGTTGATAAATTCTCAAACGTCTGATTCTGCCGTAGGATGATCTCAACCTCCATACCTTCTTTGAACTTGCCTTTCACTAGTGACGACCTCAACCACCTATCGTAGTTATCCATCATCTGCAATGACGCAACACAATCCTCAAAGTAATCTATGATCTCGAAGTCGGAGTAGTTAGTGAGCATATTTCTACCCTGTGATACCTTCTGATAAACGACTGGTACCTTCTTAACCAACGATTCTAGGAGGTCCATGCCTGTTTTAGGGTAGTCACCACCGTTAGTGTAGTAGTACACTATGTCCTGCTGATACGATGAAACCAGGCTCACGAAGTCCTGGAAGAAACCTTGAAGGTCAAAATTAATCAGTTTCGCTACTCTTTCTACTGGTTTCATCTCAACACGTTTTGAAGTATAACATTCTTCGTCTTGTTCACGGCAGACGTGATCACCTTCTGTGACGTTCCTAACGCTACTTTCGTGAACCTTTCTGCGGTAGTGAGATTGATAGGGGCGAGTATCTTCAAGGTCAAGGAGTAATTCCACATCATGTTAGTGGAAAGGTCTTGTGACCCTTCGAAGTTCATGACCTCACATAAATAGGATTCTCCTAAGGGGAAGTTATGAAAGTATAACCTGTTAGGAAGACCCTTTGAATCGTTCTCATTTGATCTCTTGCATATCTCTTGCAGGATTTTAAACGTACCGTACCCGTTCTTAATCGTTGATGACAGTTCAGGGTTAGGGTTCTTGCGGAGTGCAGTGAAAACTGTCTCTTGTTGGCGTACCAATATCTTAAACGCCCTACCGAATGATCCTTTGATCGTCAGGTCTTGCGGGGTAAACCCAGTCCCCCGTACCACTGTCACCCCGTTCAGTGTCTTATCTATCGTCTTGATGTAGGGTTCTGACTTGACTATTGAGTTGGGGTTTACGGGGAAAGTCAAGTAATCCAGGATGTTGTCAGACGAGTCTGTCAACTCCACCGAGATCATGTACAACTCAAACTCCTTGGGGTACATGGTGTGAAGTGTCGCCCTCACCGTCTTGTTACCTATGTCTCCCACGGAACCAAGTAAGTTTTCTATTAAGTCAGAATTTATAGACATTTCCTTAAATTTAAGATCATAAAGATAAGGAAAGTTTCTCAAACTTCAAAAGTTTTTAAATAAAAAATGTCCCGGTGTTATCACAACAAGCGGGACGATTCAAAATAAAAATTACACTACTTATAAAAATTTTGACTTCAGTCGCTATGACTATTTAATCTTTCTTGAACAAAGCGGACAATTCTGCCCTTAACTCTTCCGTGTTAGTGCATTGATTCTCCTTCGGCCTTTCTTTCACTTCTTTCTTGTTGTCCTTCACCACTTCAACGAAGTACAGGTTATAGGCCTCGGGGAATTCCTCTTTCAAGCGAGCAACAGTAGGGATATTCTCCAAGACACAAGAGACCTTATTCTTCAACTTAACGTACTTCTCATTTAACTGCATTAAGTCTTCTAATTTCTCCCTGTAACCTTGAAAATAGGGGTACTGCATGAATTTCTCTTTTAACGAGACACCCTTTCCTTCATAATCGAAGAAAGAAGGTGCGTTCACCGATAACCACGCCTGATTAAAATCTCTTGAAAACTGATAAAGTTCAGGGTACTTATTACTGTCTATGACTTCTTTCATCATTACAGAACTCGTCTTTGAAAACACGGAAGGATACTTGTCCCATACCTTCCGAACGTCATCAGGCAACAAGTACAAGAAGAAGTCTTCTACTATCCCACTCATTTCCTTCACCGTACTCTCAATGTCTTTTTTAAGAGGTCTCAGGAGAAGTCTCTTTATCTCCTCCCGTCTACTGTCAGTTAGTTTTATCGCCATTTCTTTTAAATTTAATCGTTAAGGTGCGACATACATACAGTAGTGAGCTGCCTTCCCTAGGGAGTAATCAGACTTGAACTTCAAGTAGTAGTCATACGACTTCTTGATCTTCACCCGTGCCTCCTGAGGGTTACATCCCATCTTAATAGCTGCCTTTATCAACTGTTCTACCGTGTATGTCTTTTTCATAACCTTCAACTGTTTAATGATTTATTTCAATACACAAATATAACATTTATATGTCTAACTACAAAAGGGAATCAGTAAATTTTTACCTACTGACTGTTAAACTTTGTTAAGAAGTAGTACCCTTATCTGACAACTCTTTCCTCTCTCCTATCCGTTTCAACGCCTTCAAGAGGTTCTGCCTAACCGTGTTGTCCTCAACGATCACGGCGTCTTCTGCCTGCGGGTACTTCTGCCTCTCATGCTCAACCAAGTCCTTCGACTTCCTCTCGAGATCTAATATGTCATAGTTTGAAGCGGAAGGGTATATAGGTTTCGTCTTGAGGTCATCGTTCTTCCTGAACCCGTTCCATTTAGCGTAGAAGGAGTAGGCGAGACGGTCCATGAAGTACTGGGAGTTAAGTCCTAACCTTGACGATATACGTGAAATCACCAATTGCTGGATAGTCAGTCCTTGCAGTAGTCCTGAATCTCTCATGTAATGGTTTATAGTCGCCTCAACGTCTATCTTCCCTGAGACAGTCAGTTTCAGTTCCTCACCTTCTACCTCCTTCCTCGCCTGTTCAAGTATCCCCCTTATCTCTTTCGATATGTTCAACCTCATGGACAGTCCAGCGTTCTTGTACAACTCATAGAGGTCGATGAGGAGATAGTTCAGTTTGTTGAGACGGGACTTTTTCACCGAAATTGATAGGTCAGAGAGGTCCTCTCTCCATTTCTTCCTCATGTCCTGTACCTCTTCATAATGCTGCAACTGAAATTTCCTTATCTCCCGGGGATGAACCTTTTCTCCTTTCTTCTTCAAGACAATGGATATTTCAGTAGCGGTGAGATCCTTCCCTAACATCTCGAGGATCTGATCCTTGTATATAGTCATGATCTCGAAAGGGGTCTTCTGACCGTCTGGCAGTATGCCTAGAGCGGATTCCAACTTCGTCATCTCCTTCCGCATGACTGAGTACTTCTTGTGACGTTCAAGGTATTCCCGCCCCTCCTCTTCTTTTATCTTGTGAAGGTATCCCTTGAATAAGGGTAGTGACAGATCGAATTTCCTATTTAAGAAGGTTACTACTCGATCCTGTTCCGTCTCATCCCACTCCTGACGCAACTTGTTATACCTGACCCGTGCCTCTTCCATCTCCTTCTTGTTCCTCACCCTGACGGGCCCTTGAACGGTAGGTGCCTTCTCCTCTTTCACCTTCTTCTGAAACATATCCTTTGATAACTTCGCCATACCTAGTCTATTTTCCCAAACCTTCTCGATGTCTTCCTCTTGTACTTCTTGTAATCGTCCTTTAAATCATTTAAGTCCCTATACAATCTCAACACGTGGTGAATGAGGTAAAGGATACAAGGGAAGAGTAGTAAGCATACAATTAGTAGTTCTATTTCCATAAAAGTAAATTAGGAGGGACATTTTATCCCTCCACTGATCATGATAACTATTTTAGAAACTCCCTGCCTCTGCCTTCCCTTCTTGCAGAGGATTTTCTTCTGGGAATAACTCGTAAAGAAGTTCCTCGAGCATCTCAGCGCCTTTCTCATAACGTGACTTTTCACATTCCAACTCTATGATTTGCTCGATAGGAAGCGGGTAGTACCCTTTAACGCAATCCAACTGCGCTTCAATCTCCGATACTTTTTTCTTGTTTGAAATAATCCTCTTCTGCAAAGAGAGGGACGTCTCCTTCAACCTTAATCGGTTTGTCTGCTCTTTCAACTCCGGTGATATTTCCACCGCCTCCTGAGAGAGTCTTTCCTTGTAACTTTTTCCTGATTCTTTCATGAATTACTAATATGTTTGATAAATTAAATTCTACATTCCCTTCTTCAACTGCCCTGTCCATGAGACCAAGTATCAAGTGACCAGGTAACTTATACTTCGTCTTGTCACCGTCATACGTCTCAATAGAATCAGAAGTACCTAGCACCTTCTTCACGCAATCGAGGAAGAAGTACTTCCTTTGAGGAGACCTAACCAGGACGTTCTTTCCCCTCCAGCCTTTCCTCAATAACATACTGAAAAACAGGTTTAGGTCGGTGTCACTGACTTCTTTCGTGTCTGCGCCTAAACTGAACTTATAACCGTTGTAATGATCCTCCAAGAATTTAGAGAGTACTACCATGAGTTCATTTCTTCCAGTAGGTTTACCGTGTAACTCGAAAAGTGCTAAACTGTCATAATTCGCCCTACAAGTTAGGAAGAGTGACTTGTCACAGAAACGGATATAGTAGTACCCGTCTTTCACGGTTTTAGGAACCGTGAAATCCATTCCTTTCAAGATGTTAAGGAGGAGTGGTAACTCCTCTTTGTCGATGTGTTCACCCACGATGAACTTCACTCCTACTATTTCCTCGTTCATGGCCTTAACGCTTTATCCATCACTACCCCTAGGATCATCTCGTAATAACCGGAAAGGCACGTTTTCACTACCTTCCTCAACGTTTCTTCCAAGTTTGAAATGTCAGAACGTCCTAACACCTTCTGCGCCCTGGTGACATAGGGTACATCTCCGTACTCTACTTCTAATAAAGAGGTACCTAATTTTTCTATGACTGACACCTTCAAGGTGTTCTTGTTGATGTCCTTCGATTGATATACTAGTACTGACCCGTCAGACCAGACTTTCTTCTCCTGAGGGAGGCCATCGAGTATGTCCTTGTACCCTCTCTCCTTCAAGAATTCTTTCACTATTTCTACTGTTTCCATTCTCTGATAGTTTGTTTTGTCATGTACAAATGTAACAATTATATTTGAGACTTGCAAGTTTTATCACCCTTCTTTTTCTTCCTGATCTCCTTCAATTCTTCTCTCCACATTTTCCTGATCAGATCCCTATTGTCTCTCGTGTTTTCTATACATCTTGAAACATCTGCACCAAGACAAGTTAATCTAACGATAGAACTGATCTCTAACGGTATATTCCCATCACGTCCATGGTACTCAGGGTCTATCTCATCGTAAATGCCTGCAGCGCATAAAAAGTAGGTGTAACCTTTGTTATCAGGTCTCCACAAGGTGAGTGAACGGTCCTTCGCCTTCGTGTTCTTCAAACTGACGATGTAGTACTTCTTTTTCATTCTTTCGGTGTTACGATTGTTCCCAGTAAATGCTCATTTCCCTCGTAAGGAATCCATTCTCTAAATGTTAAACCACCCACGGTGTGAATGTATCCACCTCCAACAAATGCGTATTGACACAATTCCCAATAAGTAGATTTTACTAGTATCAAGTCAAGTGGTTTAATCACGTGTTCTTCCTTCAAGTCCTCGACCTGTTTGGTTTCAGGATTCCACTTTTTACCGTCCTTCCTTAACTCCCCGGTTAACATGGCTATCTCTGAGGGGTGGAGGGTAAAATATCACCTTCTAAGATCGTTTCACTCTCTATTTTTAAACAATTATTTTCCACGTTGAATAGTGCATGGTATTTTATGGGGTTGCTAACATTGGCTTTAAATGACTTGTATATGAATATATATGTGTGTGGATACCCGTCATAATGAATGGTCAAGTAATCCCCATCCTTCCAAGTCAAGTATTCTGGGACTACTAGTTGTAAATCCAATTTAGTTCTCCCTCTCCTGTTATACGCTCCTTGCCCGGTGAATGTATTAACCCTTATGGAATTATCTTCCTCGTCAAAGAAAGTTGCTATCAACGGATAATCACCCTTGGCATCCCACTTAACTATCTCGTACTCGGTTCCCTCACCGTCTACTATATTCCCCTCTACTTCCTTGTTCTGAATCTTCTTTGCTAGTTCTAAATCGAATGGAATTGTAACTGTTTTCATGATGTTCAATTTTAATATAAAGACCTAAGGCCGCAATGACCCCTATTTTCTTTCCACCATTTCTCAAATTCTTGAAGATCAACTTCCTCAATAGGGCAGACCAAGTCATTTTCATCAACGATTATCGAGGAAGAAGAATAGGAAAGTACGTGCGTGTTTCCTACGGTATTCTTCTGTATCACCTTCAAAGCCTTCCCTTCTGAAGGGATGTACTTTTTAAATTTCACTTCTTTAACTTCCATAATGATTATCTCTTTTTAGATTTCGCCAGTTTCTTCTGATACTCTCTTTCGAAATGCAGTTGTTTACAACCTTCCACATCGGACTCCCACCACTTCGTATGAATAGTCTGATTAGGAATGTACACGATTTTATTTCTTCTTTTCTTCCCCATCATCTTAATTGTTTAATGTATTGTATCCTATTCCTGCAATTAGGGCAGGTAACCTCTTTAACACTCCCCTTAAATTCACCACCAACAGCCTCGAATCCTTCTATATCCAGTCTACTATCCGGTATTGCAGCCCCGCAGAACGTGAATTCCCCTCCTTGTGTTGAGTTGTCAACAAGGCATATACATTCAAAGTCTTCATCATAACCCTTGTAAACCATTTTTTGTAAAGTTGCCTTCATGCCTTATCTTTACCGTAATCTGCGAAGTTATCACTTAACCAATCCAGTACTTTATACGGTTCATGCCTATCACCGATAGCGATAAACATTATAAGGTCAAAAATAAAACTTACTAAACAAGTAGGTAAAAACATGATAACGAATATCAATCTACATATCGGTCCCATAAGTTAACCCTTTCTCTTCAAGTTTCACTTTCAATTCACAGATCTTTTTCTCGATCTCTGCCTGCTTGTACTCATACTTCCGTATTTGGCCTCTGATAAGTTCGCCAACGTCACCTATCAAGTCCTCCTCCTTAACCTGAATCTCATGAGTGAGTAAACTGTACGGGATTTCTTGTAGTTTTCTAAGTTCCCGTACAGCCGGACTTTCTTCAACAGGTTTGGCAATGATAGTGTACTCAAACTCAACACGCCCGTTTTTCATGAGTTCCTCGATGTTAATACTTACTACCGTTACCAAGAATTCTTCGGTATCGTTACCATTAACCCGATAAACTATTTCACCCACTTTGAATTTAGGGTTCCTTTCTATTTTAGTACTAGGTTCTACCATAATTCTCCTTTTAATATCATCATCATGCATACTTCCCTCAAAGCGTTTTCCAGGCACTCTTCATAATCATCCCAACACCCACCAGGATTCGGTCCTTCTTCTCCTGAGTCCTTAATGTGAGTACCGTTAGTTTTCTCAATCTCCCAGTACCACCCTGAGGCGTTGCAATCAACATGAACGTACACCTTATACCTCTTCCTTATCCACCTTGACAAGGCAGTTTGAGTAGGACAAGCGAGTAACTCACCAATTTGCACTATCTTCCTTGCCCTTCTCACGTCAGACCCGTCTAGGTCTAAACTTTCCACGTCAACCGAGAATTCAGGTTCAAACGTTGCGTTAGGAACAAGTACACCGTCCCTGTAAGAGTACAAGTACTTCCCGTCATACTCTAACTTATAGGCGAGCCTTGCCGTTTCTAATGTCACTAACTGATCCATCACATTAAACATTTACACATTAACACCCCTACCGTTCCCATACCGAAGCCTGTACCTAGTGAGAAAGAAGCACAGGCGAGTACTATTTTCTCCGTCCTGCCCGTCATCTTACACTTTACTAGAACGAAAGTCAACACCCAGCCCACTGTCGTGATTAGGACAGTCAGGCAAGCGACTACTTGTATTAACTCTCTCATAACGTACTACTTGATTTCAAACGATACTAACTTAACGAAGTCCTTCTTTCTTTCCTTGACGAGGTCCTCTACTAGTCCATTGTTCAGTACCCACCCGTTGGCTGGATAGGAAACAGTGCATCCCTTACTGATACCTGCTTTATTAAGGTAAATACACTCGATCAACCGGCAAGGACTTCCTGTCATTTCCATTTCCTCTCCTTCCACTTGATACTGTGTTTCATCCCCTTTTACTTCCACGAAAATCACATCCTTACCGTCTTCCCTAGAATACGAAATACATTGTCCTATAAACTCTTCTAGTATACAACAGTCCAAGAATCTTTCTCTTAAAAAGCAACCCTCGCATCCTTCACCTTCTACACATTTCAAGGTTTTAAACCCTACTTGAAACTCTTCACCTACTTTATATTCTGTCTTTTCCATCTTTGCCTGAATTTAAGTGAGAGTCCAGACCTTCGTCTTTCACTGAGCCTGGAACTCTCTATCATCTATTGAAATTGAAGCCTCTCCCTTTTCTTTTTAGTCAACTGGGAACTCAACGAAGATCACTCTTTTCTTACTCTCTTTATCCATCACCCACAAGTGATTGTGACCGCAACCGTACTCAAAGTAATCATCCTCATAAGAATCAGGAGTGATCGTTTCTGCCATGTTGACTCTCAACTCGTCTTCGTCTTGTGACATCATCACTGTGTTTAACACTTCTACGAACGCTTTTGCTTTGAATGTGTTGACATTTTCAATCTGGTTTTCGATAATCGCTTTCATGATCTTTAACTTTATTTGTTTGACTTATTTCGATATACAAATATAAAAATTATATGTCTGACTGCAAAAGAAAAGTACTAATTTTTTAGTACTTTCTTGTTAAAAAACATTAAAATCACTTACCCGTTTCTTTCCTCTCCCTTGCCTCCATGATCGGGTTCAGTATACTACATACTTCCCGTATCTGGCTCCTAATCTTGATCATGTTTTGACTTATCAGGTCCTGCAGGCTGTTATTCATTTCCCAGTAGGAGAGTAACTTACCTTTCAAGCAGGACAACCTTTGCTGATCTTCTAGACTGATACAGTCCTTCTCATCACTGACCATCAACTCATCTAGGTAGGTCAAGTACTTCCTTATCATTTCACTCAGTTCTTCCATGATGTCAACTTTTAGGCAGTAGGTCTTCGTTCCCTTCAAGGAGGATAGCTTCCGTGAACATTTCATCGTTGAGACCGTGAACACGTGAGTTTGAATCCATGTAGGCGTACAAGTTCAGTTTCCAAGGTTCATCCGCCTTATTCCTAACTAGGATCGGTGTACCAGCAGGCACGGTACCAGGGAAAGTCGATTGATTACTGACGTGTCCCGTGGCGGTGTTCACTTTTATGTTGTACCTTGTCTCCAGTATCCTAAACGCCTTCTTTGTTTCTTCTCCCGACAATTCCCTGATCAAAGCGGTACCACTCCCTAAATCGCAATACCAAGTAGTACTAGTACGGTAGAAAGGGTTATCACCACCACTGAAAACAGCAACCATTGATAGTCGGTTGGTGTTATCGTAATTCTTGAATATCATGTAGTACTCCTGCGGGTTGTGAAGTGTACCGTTCTCTCCTCTATCGTGAAGTTTCATGAACTTGAGCCCGTACATTTTGCCAGGTATTAGTGCCCTTTGATCTGTCGTTTCCACTTGTACTTGCGGTATGTCACACTCAAAAGACGCGGGGCTGATGTAGTACACTTCTTCTCCGTTGTTGCTTTCTAGTAGTCCTATGATAGGAGCGTCTACTTCACCTTCAGGTGTCTTGCGGTCAGTACACAGTAGGCGGATTTTCTTGCCTAAGGCGTTTATCACCTGATAGTTAAGTACTTCACCTTTCATTATCTTCTCTCCCAACTGAGGGGTGAACTGTAATCTTATCTTCCTTGTTTCCATGTGGTTATAGTTTATCTCGCTGCTCCTCCCAAGATCGAACTGGGTCAACTGAACGAGAGAGTCTGAGGGTGTGTAAAATTAAATTGAAGATTATGAATCGCTTCTGCAAAAATCGGCGTCTTTATGCAGGAACCCGTTCAGTATGCAACCGTTACATCAAGGAGCAAAGTAGGAAGCGTCTGTTTCCCAACAGGTTTGATGCTTCCTTTACTAGTTGTGTCAAACATAAAATTAAATATCAATACTCACTAACATTTAACTTCGTAGTCCCACCGAGAATCGAACTCGGATTTAAGGTTTAGGAAACCTCCGTTCTATCCGTTGAACTATGAGACTGATTAAATTACACTATTTATGCAAATATAATGATTATATTTTAAACTTCAAACGGGGAAGGGACATTTTTCAGTCCCTAACCGCTATGAAATCTTCGGGATGTCTCTCTTATACGATGACCAAACTCCGCCTTCACTGATGATCAACCAGTCATCTGCCCAAAAATCGTTGCCTGAAGGAGTGTAGTTTGAAATCATACCCTTGTGAGTCACAACGATTTGGTGGTTATAAGACAGTTCCCCTTCGCCTTCTTCTTCAAACATCTCTTCGAAGACTTCTTTCGCTACCTTCGGGAGACTTCTCATACTCTGGATTGAGTCTTTATCAACCTTCGCTGGTACTTGTGCGAAGATGAAAGTGTCAGTGTCCCACGCTCTTCTTCTCGCTGCTATCAAGTTCTCACGTAGTGCAGGGAGTAAGTCTTCAAATCTAATCGGTTCAGACTTAGGTGTTTCCTTCGCCTTTTTCGGTTTCTCTTCATTCCCTTTCCCAACGAAGATAGTCCAACCGAACTCAGGTAGAGTGTCTATTACTCCGATAAATTGAGGTATCGGTGTGTTGTTCTCATCGTACACCACGTTGTCTTTCAAGTACACGTATTCATTACTTGCCCATGCGTCTAAATGAACTTTTTCACCTCTAAGTAAAGCCTGTTTTGCAAAATCTCTATTCATATCTTTTTGATTTATATTGTCTTATTTCGATATACAAATATAACATTTATATGTTAGACTACAAAAAGAAATCGGGAAAATTTTCATTCCCGACCCAAAATTTTTTCAAGCCTTACCGGTGTGGCCGAATCCACCATCTCCACGATCGGTAGTGTCTAATTCTTCTACTACTTCCAATTGGGCTATCGCCACTTCTTGAAAGACGAGTTGAGCGATTCTCTCTCCTGACTTGATCTCAACGTCACATGATGAGTTGTTTATCAACACGATACCGATTTCTCCACGGTAGTCTGAATCTACCGTTCCAGGAGTGTTTAAAATGGTAACTCCTTGATTCAATGCGAGTCCAGAACGAGGGCGCACTTGTGCCTCGTACCCTTCCGGTAGTTGAACCCTTAACCCTGTACCCATCAATCTTCTCTGACCAGGTTTCAGTACTACTCTTTCTTCTCCTCTCTCATAAAAGCGGACGTCCATGCCCACTGAACCGGTGGTCTTATACTCTGGTACCCCATACGGACTATCACACTTAATTTTTACTTTAACGTTTTTCATGTGTTCCTAAATTATAATTTTCACTACTACTGAGTTTTAATTCTATACCTACTTTCCTTCTATTCCCCTTCACGTTTGGATTCTTGAGTAGTAGAGTCAGTTCTACACTCCGCTAGCATCTTTCCATAATCGTCAAGAACATCCTGAACCGTGTATGTGGAGCAGGCCTTCATATTAGGAAGCCACGTGTCTCTCTTCATCACGCATCCTTCACCTCCAGGCAGTACTATCCTACCTACTGTCTTCCACTCATGTATCTTACTGAAGTCAAGTACACTTCTCGCCTTCTTGTCTTTCTCATCGTCTCCTGACCAAAGTAAGATGAAATACTCGTACTTGCTGAGGAACCAATGAGAAGGAGTAGGCTCTTCCTGATAAAGGATTGACCTATTGGTGATGTCCAACTCGTTCATGCACTTCCCTTCGATCGGGCAGTTGTACACTTTCGTGATCCTAGCGTCCCCTCCCACGAACCGCAGGTCTTCCGTCAAGAACTTGTAGGAGTAATGAGACAATTCACTCGTGAAAACCAAGTCACCCTTGTAATCAGGCAAGAGCATGTAGAGTCTCTTGAGGTACTCCTTGAAAACCTTCGAGTATTCTCTTATCTCTACTATCATGCCTACCTTTATGTCTTCTTTCTTAAACATACCTTTTCCTTGTTAATAGTCCAACTTTTTACTTTTCTTGAGGAGTTTCTCGTGTTCTCTCTCATTCTTTTCCCATTCCTTGCGTCTTCGCCTTTCTGCCTGTTCCTTCCGTTTCTTGTTCCTCTTCTTCTTTTTAGAATCAATCTCATCCAGTATGAAATTCCTTCTCCTAACCTTACATATAAGGTAAGCGGAATCTTCCCTAAGTTCCTCTATGGAACCATTACCGTAAGAAGTAGGGTAGTGTATAACATAATCATACCCTGTCCTCTCTTTCAAGGCATCACAGTACTCAACGATGAAGATTCTTTCTCTCGCCTTCTTCCTCAGTTTCTTTAGCAATTTGACTCTCATGTCATTTCTCAAGTATTAACGGGTTCTGGCCTTCAAGTGCCTGTATCCTAGTTTCTAAATTGTCTATCATCTCTTTCAAAGCACGACCTTGCCTTGCGTCTAAAACGGTCCCTTCATTCTCATACTCTTGTGTCAGGTTATTCCTGATGTCAGACTTGAAAACCAACGGTTGAGTGGTAGACAATGACACCTGTATGTTACCATCATCTCCTTTCTCAACGTTGTAAATAGTAGGAGTGGTGAGAATGGAAGAGGCGTCTGCGAACTTGTAGCAATAAAGTTTCGCTTCCCGTCCTGATACTATATTCACACCGCAAACCATGTTATAGATGTACTTCACACCGTTTTCCACGATCATCACGGACTTGCCTGTATTAACGTGATTGTAGAAATCATCCCAGGAGATAGTATTAGTCCTCTTGATGTCGATGAACATGGGATCGTAAGAAGGGAACTGCACTTCCTTATACTTACCGTTGTCTGATAAGAATTTAGACCCGTTTCCTTTATTTAGGAAAGTGATGTCAGGCTCTAATTCCCTGTCTAACCCTTCTAAATCATCAATGAGAACAACAGAATTAGATGTAATCGTGATCACCTTCATTAAGAAAGGCAGTCCTTCCTCTTTCGTTATAGAGGACGGTAACTGAGAAACAGTGTAAAGGTCGTAATATCCTTTACCGTCTTCTGTCCTTTCCTGAATAGATTGAGCGAGTAGGTTATAGGAGTTTATACCAGAGTAGGGGTCTGAAAAGTTGACCACGATCGCTTTCTTGTCATTGATTGCCTCAGCCAATTTAGTGTACGTGTCAGGAGGGCATTTCGCAAAGTAAGCTCCACCGCTACTACTGAACGTGAATGTCACGGGAATAACGTAAACATCCTCTACCTGTTCTGGAATGTCCGTTAAGTACGCCACTTCATGCGCCTTCGCTTGACCAAGTTCAGTAACCGTGGGGCGAACTCCAGAAGGAGTGTTAAGGTTCATGGATACTTCAGGAGTGCCTACTTCTACCTTGTCTTTCTTACTAAGCGTTATCAGCGGGAATACTCTATCATCGGTAGTAGTTCCTGAGAGCAAGTAATCGTTGGGGAGTACGATCTCCTTCCTGTAAGTACCAGGTGGGTCTGTCTGGACTTTCGTCCACCTCACTACGTCTACTTGACCGTCAGTGTCCACGACCCCTTCTATCGTCACCGATTCAGTGTTCACGGAAGGACAAGGTGTCAACTTCGATGTTTCCTTATAAGTGCATTCTACTATTTGGATAACGTCACAAAAATCTAGTAGGTAAGGCTCAACACCTGTCTCACTCTTCAAACTGTCTTTCTTATAGGACAAGTGAAAATCGAAGATTCCTACTTGAATAGAACCCCCAGGAATCTCAAACATGACAACATTCTCATTGGTGGTCGTGTTCTTAGGAACATACTGTTCTTGCGTGAACTTGTTTTCTACTACTACTTGAAGGTCACGGGCAACGGAAAGGTCTTCTGGTTCTCCCTCCGATGTCTTGATGACTAACGAAACGTAAATGTTCTTACCTACTCTAATTTTCATGACTGTCTTCTTTCTTGCGGGTCAAACCAATTGCTTGAGGTCAGTTCAGGCAACTTCACCAGGTGAGGGTGAGCCATTTGGATAACCACTATACCGTTGTTCTGTCCTATCCTCAATCCTAAGTTCCATGCGTTGCCTTGCATATCTACCACTTGAGCGGCAATGTCTGCATTCTCATCGAACTGCATTAATTTCTCGATTAGTTCTCTGTTTTTCATTTTACTTTCCTTTCTCTAGTAAATAGGTTATTACACGCATCACACCTGTACAAGTCACGGTGAATGTAGGACTCCATCAACTTGGTTTCTTTACTCTTACACCGTGGACACCTAGGGTACTTATGTCTTTCCTTCTTTATCAAGGTGCAGAACAAGACAAGTAGTATTAAATAGACGCCTATACAAGTCCAGGTTATGATCTCTATATAGCTTAACTCCTTCATTTAAAATTACTTATTATTCTCAAATATAAATATTTTCGTTCAGAAAACAAAAAATTTGAGACGAAAAATCCAGGCACCCTGAAAATTCAACCATACATGACTTTCCTTTTTGTTATCACGTGTAAGGGTGCCTGGCATTATCAAAATAGTTAAAAGAACTCCCCGCAAGGTCACTGCTGCGTTGCCAGTTTTACTTTCTCCTCGTAGTACCTCACGTAAGAAGAGGTACGTGGTGAATACCATGCCTTCTTATGGTATTGGATACACCTTATCAAATCATGCACGGAATTGGACACGAAAGGTCTCCCTATCTCCTCCTCTTCATTCTTCAAGTATTCATAGAATCCCCGAATACCCTTCAAGGTGTTCATCGTTTCATCACATTCAGGGAGTTCAAAGAAAGATTTCTTGTACCTCTTTAACAAGTCTTCCAACTCCTTGTCATCACCTATCTCTCCCTTTATTAGGGAGAATACTTCATTCATGAGTTTGAAGTATTCTTCTGTCTTACTATTTAACATAATTTAGCTTGTAAGTTTTTGTTTCTGACAAACTTTCTACCACATTCACAAACAACGTATTCAGGTGTTACATAGCTAACCTTACGAGTTACTTCCTCGTTAGTGTATTGAGGTAGACCTTGTTTGTAACCGTTCAATATTAGGCCTTTCAAGTGGTAACGTTTACCGGGAATAATAGTCATTTGTCCATTCATTTGAGTTTCCATCGTTTCTACTGTTTTTATGTTTGACTTATTTCGATATACAAATATAAAAATTATATGTCTAACTGCAAAAGAAAAGTACTAATTTTTTAGTACTTTCTTGTTAAAAAACATTAAATAAACCTTTCCTTAAAATCGTTCAAGGAGATGACTTCTACCCCTATTTTCATGGCTGCAGCGACCTTCGATGTCATCTTTCCTACTTCCTTAACTACCAAAATAGAAGTGTTCTTACTGATGTTATCCAGTACCTCTCCACCTTCTTCTTCTATCAAGTGTTTCAACTGAGCGTCTCGGAAACCGGAGAAAACGACTTTCAAGTCTGAGTATTTCCCTTCTTTCTTCTTATCCCCGTAAGGAGGCACAATCACCATGTAAGAAGAATAGGGTTCTAAGCAAACCTTCGATATACCGTTAAGGTAAACGTTCGCCGTTATACTTGATACACCGTCAATCTTAACCAAATCTTCTAGGGTAACATTACGATCCTTTGGAACCGTGTCGTGGATACCTAAAAGTATAACCTTCAAAGTTTTCTCCCCTAAACCAGGGAAATAGCCCGATGCGTGAAGTAGCCTTTCTGTCGGTATACCGTCTTCTCTCAACTTCCTCACCTGTTCTAAGAACTTATCAGCCGATTTCTCACCGAACTTATCAAGTCGCAAGAGGTCATCCTTCGTTACTTCCATGATCATCCTCCAATGTGTCTTACCCATCTTATAAAGTTGCCGGAAAGTTTTTTCCTTGAAACCCTCAAATTTCAAGATCTTGAAGAAATCATAAACCTTCTGAAAGTTCACTTCTTCACACTTAGGGTTACAGCATACCTGATTTACCAATTTCTTATCCCATTTAAGAGGTTCTCCACAATAAGGACATACTGACATTTGGTCCATGAGTTTCTGAACGAGAGCGAAGGAGTCTTTGGCCTCTTCTTTCCTGGCCTCAACTGCCCAACCGTAAACTTGCCTGTAATAAACCTCATTCTCAAACTCATCAAGGAAGGGTATAATGACACTCCCCACTTGAACCATCTGAGGAATCACTTCTCCTGAACGCCTGATCATGATAGGGCAACCTTCATAGATCATCCAGTCAGAAAGGTAAGACGATGAAATACCGTTCACTCTCGATACTGTCGCCCCTGATATGTCAACGGGTTTCACTTGAAGTACAGGAGTGACAACACCGAACCTGTTGACTTCCCGAATTACACCAACTACCTCAGTCCACTTTCTCTCATTAAATGAGGGATGTTTATACGCCCTAGCGTACCTAGGGTTACCGTTCGCCTCTGTTCCTACCCTGTACTGAGGGTCTTCTATGTCTACTACCAACCCATCAATAGGGTAAATCCTAGACCATTCTTGAAATAAGGCCAGTAAAGACTCTTCAACTTCTCTCAACGTTCTATCCCCCCACTTGACTTTTCTATACGGTAAATCAACACCCCTTATCACGCTCAACCGTTCCATCTGCTCACTCTTCGACAAGGGAGTACCGTCTTTCGTGAACAAGTCGTAGGGAACGTATGACATCAAGTTGTACCTAATGCCTTCCTTAAAACCACCGTTCTTCCACCCCGCTACCGTGTTCCTCGGGTTCTTATAATTCAAAGATTTAAAATACTCCTCATTCTTCTCCCAGTCTTCTTGCGTGATAATCAGTTCACCTCTCATCATTGAGAAGTTTTCACTATCCCATTCACTTTCATTCAAGTGAGCACACTGTTCATCCATGATTTCTCCCACGTACCCATCTCCTCTACTCCACCATTTCTTCTCCACGTGAATAGCTGATATACCGTCAAGTTTAGGTGTTATCACCAACCACGTGTCCTTCCAGCCTTCTCCTATTACACTCCCTAACCATTCCTCTAATTTTTCTACTTGCTTCACCTTGTCCAAGGAGAGCATAGGCTGAGGCAACTTTTCTTTCCTAGTTGATGAAGGGGTAGGTTCTGATACTGCCTTCTTGAAGAACTCACAGTCAGGAGCTTCTTCCCTCAGTTTCTCTACTGTCTCATCCCAGACTTGGTCGGAGACAGAAGGGTTACCTTCTGCGTACTCCTTAGACCATTGCCTCAAATTCTTTATAGTTTCCTGTATATTCATGACTAAAAACGACCATTCATTAATTCACCTTTAAACCTACAAAGCATAGCATGGAACATCTCTTGATACATATTGCAAAGTATCAACCCTGAGTTTTCTATCATCATACCCTTTATGGCATGGTTAATAGTTTCCTGACCGTTATCAGTCCATATAGTTTGAAACTCAGGAGATCCTAAATACTCTTTCATGCGTCTCTCACATTCTTCCTTCAATAGGGAGTTAACTAACGATGAGAAATCAGAAGCATACCTTCTACTGTCTCCCCTAATTTCATACTCCCTGAAAAACCTATCTACTTCTTTTTTCACCATCTCTTCCCATTGCTCTTCAGGTATTAAAGACACGAAAGTAGCCTTAATCCTGTCTTTCACTCCCTGCATTAACGTTGCAGGGTCAAATTTCTGTACTTGTGTATTTTCTTCCATGATGTTTATCTATTATAATGTTTCACGTGAAACATCCTTTGTTAATTTCTTCACTATCATCCTATAAGCTTTCGAATCGTCAGAAGTCAATGAGCGTTTCCACTTATTCTTCAACTTCCACCATCTCAACGCCTCCCAGACTTCACTTTCTGACTTCCCAGTCTCACCTTCTACCATCTTAACGAAATCTTTCTCCTTCTCGATGTCTTTCAGCAACTCATCTCTCAAACCGATCAGAGGTCTAAACATTTCAAGGTAATTAGAACGGTCTACCCTCGACTTCAAGTAATAATCAATCTCTTCAAAAGTGACGTTATCATAGTTGATCACACCACCGTAATTAAGATCATCTTCATCCAGCAAGTAAGTTATCCTATTCTTCCGTTGTTTCCACCCTGATAAACCGTCCCAATACTCCCCTCCAGGGTTATACTTAATGCAGAGTGACTGCCTTCCTGGATCGTTAGGAAACACATACTTTTCAACCTGATACATACCTCTTGAAGGTCCTTCAGGGATGGAATAGTCACTGGTAAAAAATTTTACCAGCCTATCATACATATTTTCCCTAGTGATCCTCTTTCTAGTAGGAAGGTAAATCCTAGACCCTTCGCCTACTGAACTGTTTACTTCCCTTATAAATTCCCACCATGACTTATGACCAGAAGTCAAAGAAGGCTCAGCATCGTACACTATCCTGATAGGACTCTCGTCCATCTTAAACATATCCACTTTACCGTCAATAGGGTACATGATGTCAGAACGGTCAAACAGACCATTAACGAACATGGCAAACTTCATACCTCGTGTCTGGAGGTTGTCTATTTCCATGGAAATGTCTCTACCCTCTTCCTGATTTTTCATGAGTTTCTCAAGTTCCGCTTTCCGTGGGAAGACAGTGCCTGAAACTGAGAAATTAGTAGAAAACACACGGTAAAGGTTATCACCGTTTCTCATGAGAATATAAGAAACGTGATTCCACTGATTCCTTACTTTATTAAAATAAAAATCGTCAGAATAATGCTTATCCTTACGTCTAGGTTTGAAAACCACGATAGAACGCTTTTCAGGTATCACCAAATCCCTATTTTTAGGGTTCAGCAACCACTCATCAAACTTCTCTATATCCTCGTAATCGTACCCACCACACTTGTATCCTGTCAAGGCTGTCTCCTCATCCATGTATAGAACCAACTGCCTCAAGGTTAGTGGTTCTGAAGGGTCTGCCTTTTCACCTTCACTTATCTGCATCAACTCCTCATTAACCCCTAAATACAACTCGATCATGGAAATAACTTTCATCACCTTTTCTATACGAGAGCGGAATTCCCGTACCATTCCTTCCATTTTAACCACTGTCTGCATCAAGAAGTTTTTCTGTGATTCGATGATACAGTTGGCCATGTAAGTTAACTCCTCAGACCTATTCTTCAAGACAGAAAGTTTATCAACAACGCCTACTAACGCCTCTGATTGAACGTTCCTTGAAACTAGTCCAGGCTCTTGCGGTAAGTCATCCTCTTCCAACTGAGGCATCACTGAAAGATCACCGTTCAAGGCACGGTGAGAACTTTCTACCAGTTCTGAAACATCACCAAGAACCCTAACGTAATAATTTTTAAGATCATAAGTACCTATCGTTTCTCCTTGGTCCTCCCACTTATCAGTCATGAAAGAGTAAACCAACACCTTAAAATAGGTGTACGTTTCCTCAGTTACACTCTCATTCAACTTGATCAAGAAATTATAGGAAAAATCTTTCACACTTTTTCTCCTATAAACGAACCCTACTTCTGGTTCTACTGACTTTTGAAAGTCAGTAGTGGTTGTTACCACTACTTCTTTCTTATCGTTTATCTTAAGTTCTGCCTTCATGTCAGTTCTTTTTTAAATTGTGAATCAAGCGATAGTGCGGTCTCTGAATATCTCCCCAGGCAAGAGTGTTTTTAAAATTGACGATTGTTCCTTTACCGTCTTTAATGGTGAGGTGAAAAGACATCTCATTAATCATCCTGAAAGTTACAGTCACTGCAGAATCAAGTTCCACATCGTATTTCCGTAAAGTTTCTACTATCTTTGAAGTTAACTTCTCGAGTTCAGACTCTGCCTTTCTCAAAGATCTAGGCAAGAACTTATCAATATCAAAAACAAAGAAAGGTGAAGAGTAAACCCAACGTTGTTCTGCATAGTATTGGTTTCTATTTTCAGGAGTTAAAACCATTCTCTTATAAGCGTTTCTTCTCTCAATATTTCTCTCAACTTGTTCCTTACTCCATTGAGTAATTTTTTCAAGGTAAGAAGCTTTAAATTCTGCTAGTGCCACTTCAAGTTGTTCTTCTATCTTCATGACTTTTACTGTTTTATGTTTGACTTATTTCGATATACAAATATAAAAATTATATGTCTAACTGCAAAAGAAAAGTACCAAAATTTTGGTACTTAACTGTTAAACTTTGTTAATTCCACTTATACCCCTTTTCCTTCAAGAATGCCTCTACTAACCAAACGTTCAGTTTCTTCTCTCCATCATGCGTGAAATGTACAGGCATATCTACCCTACTGTTCCACCTCTTAAAACTATCACATTTCACTACCTCTTCTAGGTACTCATGGAATTCTCTTGTCGTGAAGTCCTTCACCTGCCCCTTAGGGTTCGTAAGATGAATCAAGTCATCTTTCTTTTCCACTGCCGTCTCATCCTCAGGGATTTTCTTACACCATGAACCGAATTTAGCCATTCTCTGGTTGAGCCAATTCTACTAATCTTCCTTGAAAGAGGGAAACGTGTTTCTCCTCGTCAGAGATTAGTTTAGAGAGTAACTGAACGCAGACGGCAGAAGTCCTCGTGTTAATGAGGATCAATTTTTGCCTCAGTTCTCTATAATGCTTGAGAGTGTCCTCTTCCGCCTTGATTGCGAGGTTTAGGGCCTCATATGGAGTTTCACCGTATTTCACCTTAGAAGTATCATACTTACTAGTTATCTTCCCACCTAACTTGGTGATCAAGTCCCCTAACTTATCAAGGTGCTTCATCTCAACCAGAGCTGCCCCTAAGAGAACGTTAGAGACGGGTTCAAACAAACTTTGCTGTGTTATGTATTGATGTATAGCGCTCATCTCAGAGAAACCGTTCACTCCGTTGTACGCATCGTAGAACCATTCAGGCTCTACACCGTCACCTTCTTTAACTTCTGTAAACTCAGGATAAACTACTTCCTGGTTAGAGAATTCCAAGACGTCAACCATTGCGTCAGCCATTTTCTCTACCATGTTAGAGTTACTCCTGAGTAACATCATTTTCATGTAACTGTCCATTTACCTTTTCTTTCCGTTTACTTATAGGCAAGTAGAACATACCTTCTAGGTAGAACTCCTCCATGCCTTCTACTTGATGTTTGTCACTTAACCGATACTTCTCTTTTTTCACTAGAACTAAGTCACCATTCGATACTAACTTAGTTAGGTTCCTCATTACCTTCTTCCGGGTCCATCCTGTCCTACGGGTACACGTTAGGGGAGTTGCTACGCCTAAAACAGCATCAAGTCCTAAATACGCAGACCTCGCCTTATAAGACAACATCATGCCTTTGATGACACCTAACAGGAAATCTGAATCTGTCTCTCTTTTCATGTGATCAAGAATTTAAAGAAGTGAGAATTAACTCACTCCTTATTTTTAGATTCCTTTCGGGTACGGGGAACAAGTTTAGGGTTCACGGTCTGTGATTCTGCCTCTTGAATCTTCCGAGAGTCTTCTCCTTCTCGGAGTGATTCTTTCCGGAGTTCTTCCTTCATTTCAGGGATGAGAGAGGCTGTCGCCTGCCTTTTCTCCTCTTCTTCTACTAGCATTCTAGCATAGTCCGCCTCATCCATGAAAGCCGTGAACGGGTATTGCTTGTCTGACATCTCCAAGTTACCGCACTCATCACAGATGTACTCAAATTTCTGGCCTCTAGGTGTGATTCTCACGTTTTGAAGTCGCATCTCTTTCCCACACTCGCAAACCATCGTTTGCATCACGGGAACTACTTTCTTAGTTTTAATTTCTGCCATAATGTTCTTAAATTTTAATTATCTCAAATATAAAAATTATATTTCTAATTCCAAAATTTCTCCAGTAATTTTTGATAAAGAGGGACGGTCTTTCAACCGCCTCCTCTGATCGACAAACTATCAAGAATAAATAAACAAGGTACTAACCGCAATGTGAGAAACCGCAATCAAGGCAAACGGGACATCCTGATGAGTAAACCATGTTAGTTGACCCGCAAGACTCACAAGTCAACCCTGAATGAGTACCGTCTTTCAAGTACTTCCTCAAGACCCTACATATCGCTTTCTCAAAAGAAGTAATCTCCTTCGCCTGTTTCTCAACTGTTTCAACGATGTATAAGGGGTTAATACGGTGACGGAGGTCTAATGAGAACCTCTTCGTGTCCGCCCTATCGTTATTGTTATCCATCAGTGAAACTATGTCCTTGATGACAATTATCTCATCTTTCCCAGGTAGGGAAGTGTGAACATCGTAAACCTTTTTCTTTCTCTTTATCGTCTTACCTTTCAGTATGACTGAGGCAGGCAAAGACCTCAACTGTGAAGGGAAGTTCTCTGCCTTAACAGCGAAAATCTCATAAGGGTTCTCATTCAGTTTCCCCACGATGATAAACCAATTCTGGTTTAAGAACTGCCCTTTATGTATGTCACACTCAACGACCTCAGGGCGTTTCTGTGCGTCAGCGTACTTGAACTCGTTGTCTTTCTTCACTAACACTCCTCCACGACTACCGTCCCTATAAACCGTGCATCCCTTACATCCCCTCTTCCATGCCTCCATGTAATACTGGCCTATCTCCTCTTCAGTCGCTGTCTTAGGCAAGTTATGAGTCACTGAAATAGAATGATCAACCCATTTCTGGAGTTGTCCTTGCAAGTCAATCTTCGCTATCACGTCCATCTCATTAGCCGTGCATCCTGCCCAAGGTGATTCTTCTTTCAGTTGTTCCAGGCGTTCCTCTGATAAGTCAGAAGTGAAGACGTACTTGGACTGTAAGTAACTCTCAAACTGAGGGTGTATGACTAAATACTCCTGGAATTTCTCACCGTCAGCGTCTATGAAATCAACACGTGACTCTCTGTCATTCTCCGTGATTTTCTTCCTACGGTGATATATCAATTCAAAGACAGGTTCCATCCCCGAAGAGACGCCTTTTCTCATGGCTAACTGTGAGGTTGTTCCCGTGGGGGCTATCGTGAGGTTTGAGATGTTTCTTCTACCGTATGTCAAGTAGGCACCCGTCATACCAGGGTATTCCCTCTCAACCTCTTCAAGAACTCTATTTATAAACGGGTTTTCTTTCTCCAACTTCGCATCGAAGACAGGGAAGGCTCCACGAGTACTAGCGAGTTCAATGGAAGCCATGTAACTGTGAACGCATAACATTTTCTGCACTTCAACTAGAAACCTGTTACCTTCTTTTGAACCGTACTTTATCCCTAACGCTGCCAGGGTGTCAGCCATACCCATTGATCCTAGTCCAGTCCTTCTACCCTTCACCGCAACGTCTTTCACCTTCCTCCACAAGTTCAACTCTATCATCTTGGTCATCTCATCCTCATAAGATTCGTCTACGCTCTGTATGATCTTATCAAGTTTCTCAATCTCAAGGTCTATCACACTATCCATGAACCTCTGACAAGTGCGAACAGCGTTACGGAACTTACCCCAGTCAAATCCTGCGTTCACCGTGAAAGGATTCTCCACGAAGTAAAGTAAGTTTATATGCCCTAGTCTACAGGAGTCATAGGCAGAGAGGGGGATCTCACCGCAAGGGTTAGTGGAGATCGTCTTGAAACCGAACTTCGAGTAACAGTCCGCTGGACTTTCTCTCTTTATCGTGTCCCAGAAAAGTATCCCTGGTTCCCCGTTCTTCCACGCCTGATGAACGATCTTATTAAAGATCTCAGCGGCGGGTTTCTGACCCCATTCTTCAGGATTATTGATAGGGAAGTGGAAGTAATGAGGCAAGTTATTCATGACTGAGTTCATGAACTGATCGGTGACCTTAACTGACACGTTCGCACCCGTGTTCTTCCCCTCAACGTCCTTGCACGTTATGAAATCTTCTATGTCAGGGTGATTGACGTGAGCTGAGAGCATCAACGCACCCCTTCTACCGTCCTGTGCTACCTCCCTAGTAGAGTTACTGTACCTAGGCACGAAAGAGAAGGCACCCGTTGACGTGTTAGCGCACCCGTTGACTGGAGTTCCCTTAGGACGAAGGTGGGAAAGATCATGCCCGACACCTCCACGCCTCTTCATCAACTGGATCTGTTCTTGATCAATGAGGCAAATAGAACCGTAAGAATCCACCTCATTACCTATGACGAAGCAGTTGCCTAACGTTGAGAGGAAATTCTCATTCCCTACACCGAAAAGTATTGAACCTCCAGGGATGAAGCCCTTGAAATCATGTAACAGTTCTCTATACTCTTTAAAGAGTCTCTTCTCATACTCTTCACGATCGGGGAGTTCGGGGAGAGGACCTTCGGTAGTAGCATATTCGTAATAATGCTTCATGTCAATCCTAACTACTTCTCGGATGACTGCCTCAATCCTCTCATAGGGGGTTTCTTCCAGGTAAGTTCCTGACTTGTCTTTCAGGCAATACTTCGATAACCAAATGTTCGTCAAGAGTTCATTTCCCTCGAAATACTCTAACGTCTTCTGCCTTACCTCGTCATTCTTTTGCTTATTCATCTTGCAAGATAATTTTTAAAATTGGAATTAACTTGTCTCTAAATTGGATGTAAGCAACGGACTCCGGTTCTTGAGGAGCTTTACGTGAAATTTCAGAGCAAAACCTCCTTGTCTGTTCCCCCGTCAGCTCCAACCTATAAGGAGTTACTTCCGTCTTGTACTCCCTCGCTATCGTTAATCTCCTCAGTATATCTTCATCGGTAGGTAAAAGACCTTCCAAAGATTTTATCTTAAACAGGTTTAAGTGCGTCCTGCCACATCTGAGACAAACTGAATACTTTCTTTTCATAGGCCCTAAAATTATAAAAATCTTTTTTAATTTCTAAAGTTTTACTGAATACAAATCAAACTTTCTTTCGCCCTAGTAACTGCAACATAATAAAGGCATTTTTCAGCGTATAGCATTTGCTGTGACGTTGCGTAAGGTGAAGGTATCAGTTCTTTCTGATAGAAGAAGACACGTCTAGCCTCTAGCCCCTTTGACTTGTGGCACGTCATCAAGGTGATACCTCCAACTTCATCAGAGAATAACTCCTTGATAGTTTTATAGCATTCACTAAAAGTTACGAAATGATCGAGAAGTATGAAGATGATATCTACCATCTCATCGAAGTTCACCACCTTAGGGTGAAGTTGAGGTCTAGAAATCCCTGAATCTTTCAAGTCGGACAGCATCTGTTCTCTCTGCCTATCGAAATGATCCTTCACCTGGAAATAACTCATGCCTTCGATAGGCTCAATCATCTTCAACAGTTTCTCCCCGTAATCTTTACCGTATATGTGTGATTTCTTACCTTGAACGACTAAAGTCAGGAACAACTGAACTAATGGTTTGTTGTTCCTACAGATCACGATGTCGCCTTCTTCTATCTCAGAGATTTTACCTTCCCTGACTTCTCCCTCCGGTGCGTCCTCTAGGTATTCCATCGAGTCTGGGAACACACCGTTAGCGCACTCTGTGACAGACTTAGAACAGCGGTATGTTCTTGACAACGGGAGGCAGAGTGTGTTCTCTGACTTCTCAAACTCCTCGAAACTTTTCAAGTTAGACCCCATGAAGGAGTAAATAGCTTGTTTCTTATCCCCTACCGCTATGAACCTGCCCGTAGGCTTCCTAATCCTGTCTACCAAGAACTTCTGCATAGGGTTCAAGTCCTGACACTCATCAACGAAAACAACATCATACTTAGGGAAGGCGAGAGGTGGAAGGTCTTTACAGAGGTAAAGCATATCGCAGAAATCTATCATGGAACCGTCCTTCAACTTCCGATTATAGGTGTTGAGGATGTCCATGCACTTCTCAACGTCCAGGCAATGCTCTGGAGTCGCCAGTATGTCGTACTCTCCAGCTACCTCGGTTAAAGAGGAGTAGTCAGTGATAAGGTTCATCCTCACGATGTCTACTAACTGGCATAGTTCCATCATGTAAGAATTCTGTTTCTTCAAGGTGTTGAACCTTGACAAGTCTAACTTGTTGCGACACAGTTTGAAAGTCTTACCGTCCGTTACTTTCAAGTTGCACGAGTGATACTTGAGGAGGATAGACATACCTAATGAATGCAAGGTCCTCGCCTTAACGTGAGTGGGTAACTTACGAGAGAGTTCTTCCTGGATCGACTTGTTGAAAGCGAGGAAGATACTAGACTTCATGGGTGAAGTGTTCTTCGCCAGCATGAGTAAGGTGAAAGTCTTGCCTGATCCTGGGCAGGCGTTTATCACCAAGTTCATGGAGGTAGTCTTATAGGCCACCTTAATGTCTTCTTGATACTTTGATAGTTCCATTTTACTGATGTTTCTTAACCTTGTTTATTTGTCAATTCAAAAATATAAAATTTATATGTATCATGCAACTTCTGGAGGGTTATCTTCGATGAAATACTCAAAATTCTTATAAGAAGCGAGTTCATCTGCCCTGTCATTGCCTTCTTGATAGCAGTCCTTGCCTCTACCGTGTCCCCTAGTGTGCCTCACCTCGATGATACCCTTGGGGAAGGACCTGTAAACTTCTAGAAACTGTTCCCACAAGTCCCAGTTTTTCCTACTCCTTATCCCGTTCCTCTCCCAGTTAAACACCCAGCCTTTATTCACGGAGTTCACGGTGTACTCACTGTCTGAGATGAGAACAATCGGTATATTCTTCTTCTTAATTAGGCGGAGTGACTCTATGATCGCACGTAGTTCCATCCTTGACACGGTGGTGTTCTTGTACCCCACGGACAACTCCCTCTCCGATATTACCTTCCTGTCTTCCCTGTATTGCATCAAGGAACCGTAACCGCCTAACCCTGTTCTAACGTTGCAAGAACCGTCAGTGTATATCACTATGTACTTCATAACCACTATTATCAAAATTCTTTTTACTCTGATGAGTTCATCTTGAACTGGACAGAGACAAAATTTCTTTTACTCTTTTAAAGTCTCATCCTCACGATTCTCTCATACTCCTCTTTCTTGTCTGCCTTCTCCTTCATTTCTCTATACCTCATCAGCCTGTCTGAGACCTTAAAAGAAGAGTCACTCATGAGTTCCTTCACATGATCGTAATTAAGGGTAATGTACCTAGTTTTAGGTATCCCTTTCCAAGAAGTAGTGATCACTCCAGATTCTTCCAATTCTCTAAAAATCTTTGAAGCCGTAGGGGGAGATATTTTAAGTTCACTTTCTAACCACTCCTGCAAGAAAAAGAATTCCCCTTTATCCCATTTGAGGTAGGTGTCTTGATCTAACTCCTCTTTGAAATCAATGAGTAATTGAAGAACATAGGCGTTCAAGGGTCCTAGTGTACTCACGAGAGCCTTGCTCAGCCTGATATAAAAGTTCTCCGGACTTAGTCTCCTTAACTGTTCACACGTTGTCATAGATCAATTCTGCTGGTTTCTTTTCATTTCACTATACATTCTATCAGACTTTAAGATCTTGTTTCTCTTTCCTGATCTTTTCGGCCTTTTCTCCAAGTATTCCTTAACCCTGTTGAACTCCTCAACTGTCGTTATGAAATGCTTCTGAGGGTCCAGTGAGGGCACCGACTCTTCAAACACCCTGAAATAGCGTTCCCACCTCCTGTTCACTATCACCAAATACTCAGGAACTCCTAACTGAGATTGCAAGTTAGGATGGGACGTTACCTTCATACTCTCTCCTAAACTCATCTTCCATCTTTTTACTTATTTTCACTTTCCTTTCTCCTTCACTCAGCAACTTCACCAAGACTTGCAGGTCCAGGGTGTAAAGGTTCGTTTCACCGATGCCCCTCTGTTTCATTATCACTAAGCCTAGTTTCTTCAAGTTTTTCATGCACCTAAACAGGGTACTCTCTGAAACACCCAGGCGAGTGTAAAGAAGTTTCTTGGACATGTAGAAGAAGTTGTCTTCTTGAAGTTGGTCAGTTAGGTAGAAATGCTGATACCATGAGAATAACTCAGCGTAAAGAGTCGCCTCTAATAGTCCTATGTTCAAGACTAGGCACTTGTTTAATTGCCAAAAAGAATCGTTTCCATACAATTGGAAGATTTCCTTATCTGTCATCATTCACAAAGTTAAAATTATTAGAATCGTATGAAAAGGGACTTTGTGATTCCCTTTATCAAGATTCAGATCCCTATTCATTGGCTCAAATGTAATCGTTTTTTCTTAAAGTTCAAAATTTATCCCTCTTTACTTTCAAAGCAGTAGTACTATTTCTTGATTTGAGCCCGGAGTTCATTCTGAACTATAAAATATAATATATATACTTAATAAAGCCTTCAGGCCTTATTCCCTTATCAGGAACTCCTGTTCCTTCCAAGGACGAGGTCCTCTCGACCTGAGGAACCTCTTAATAAAGCCTTTAAGGCTATATAGCCCCTGCGGTGCGAGTTTTTCATCAATTAGGGATTTCTTTACAGCTCCTATTTATGTCGATGATACCACCCTTAGGTGTTTTAAGTTCCCTATTCTTCACGGTGAAAAGATCATTAGGAGAAACTTGTATCAACACGTCAAGAACTAAAAAGTCTGTATGATTTAACGCTAAAGAATGAACGTCAGGAACCTTGTATCCCTCTAACGTGTTTAAGAACATGAAGAAAGTATCAGTGAAGGGGCAGTAGACTACCTGTTTCAAGGATTCATTCAAAGCCCCTGTCTTCGCCAGGTAGAGAACGCACAAGAACCCCACGTAGAGGTCTGGTGAAAGTCCACTCTTTTTAGCCTCTGGGTCTTTATAAAGGTATTCTCTCCAATCACGGTCGAATTTTTTAATAGTCTGAATCTTCATGAGCAAGAGGTCTTCTGCTGTTTCCTCCCGATCCTTACAGATCCCATCGTAAAGAACCACGGACCTATAAAAGTGTTCTATTATTTTACCCATGACCTTTGGATTCATGCTAAGCCTGTTTAACACGTCCATTACTGTTTCCATTTGATAGTTTGTTTTAAATTTTAAAGAATAAGGTTGAAGAGATTAATTCTCTTTGATTTTCTCTTCAAGCCTGATAAAATATTTATTTAAAAGTTTTCTGTTCCTCTTCTCCTGTCTTTTAACCGTCCTTTCATTTCCAGCTCCTTCAGGAGGTTGTACTCCTCTCTCAAGGCGAAGAAATGATAGTTAGGATCAACAGGTACCTCTCCTATCGGTTCTATGATGACGGAAAAGAACTTCTTGAACTCATTATCAATGATCACGTAGGAAGACGGCACGTTGAAAAGTGCCTGGGTCTTGGGGTGATCGTGTAGCTTTTGGATTCTCGTCATTTCCCCCATACCAAGTAATTAAAGAAGTCAATGACTGAATCCCACAGGGGGAAGAACACGGTGAACATGAATAGGAAGAATAACACTCCTAAAATGCAATACCAAGCGGGCCTGTACTTAGGCAGGAGGTAATAACTCCCTACCTCTCCTTTCACTATGAAATTCAAAAGTTTTCTTTTCCATTTTTTCATGATTTCTAGGTGTTGTAGTGGGACTAGTAGTCCCACTTGGTTAACAATTTAATATCGTGATCTCTTTATTGCCTATTTTCTCATCTGACACTACTAGAACCTCGTACTTCTGTGATTGGTAATTGTAAACCACTTCACAAGTATTGAAGCCTCTCCCGTCTTCTCTCTGATCATAGATCGTGTTCACGTGTTGGTACATTTTATTACCTAACATGAAATTCACTTTTCCTGAAGTGTTAAAGTAGAATGCTACTGCGAACGCTAGTGTCTTCTTTTCATCAACTTTCTTTGCCATGATCTTTAATTTTAAATGTTTGACTTCCTGTTACTTATTTTGTATATGCAAATATAAAAATTATATGTCTGACTGCAAAATTTTAGTGGTACTATTTTGTAGTACCACTGTTAAAAATTGTTAAACATAAGAGGCTAAGTCTCGTTTTACCCTCTCCTTTATGGAGACCACTTCACGGAGGTACCCTTCATACTCCTCAACGATACTCTCATCCGTTATGATGCCCGCCTTGTAGGAGTTGTACTTGTTGATCATGGCGAACTCCTCGTCTGCGGTGTAGGTCTCTCGGATGACGGCCTCCACGCATTTCCCGTACTCCGGTTTCCCTTTAACGGTAGTCTCCTTGCAAGACCATTGAACTGTTGGCTCACCGCCTTCTTCTCTCTCGACTGTTTCTTCCTGAATGTCCCAACGGTAAAGGTAGTTACCGTTCCCCACGGCCTCAAACACTGAAGGCTCATGGTCGTAATAAGCATTTGTCATAAAACTCTGATTTAATGATAGTTCTTAACAAGTTTCGTGAGTCGCTGTACTTCGCCCAGCCTAACCAACCGCATATCCCTTGCTTATATTCCTCCACCTTGATGCCCTTCACCCTGTTTAGTCTAGAGGCTCCCTTGCAGAAGTTTTTCTTGATACTCTTTCTTATCAAGGTCTGATCGTGGTAAAAGACGAACCCCACGAAGTCAAGTCCTCTCCCTGACTTACTCCATTTACTCGACTTGATAGGGAAGACCTGCTCGTTACCTTTCAGTCTCAACTTCAAGGTGGAGAGGTACTCTCTGATGTCAGTCAGGAGAGAGTGGAGTTCTTCTTTCGTGGACGCTAGGAATACCATGTCATCAGCGTACCTGAAGTAGTACTTCACGTGTTTAACCTCCTTAACCCAATGGTCAAAATAGGCCAGGTAGAGGTTCGCTAAGTACTGACTCAAGTAGTTACCGATAGGTACACCAGGTGCGCTGTCTATGATCTCGTCAAGTAGGCGCAGTGTCCTCTCACATTTAACCTTCTTCCTAACGATACTTTTCAGTATCTCATGATCAATGGAAGGGTAGAACTTCTTGATGTCTATCTTCAAGCAGTACCTGGTGCCTTCCTTGTCCTTCATCGCTGCCTTCACCTTGCACATGGCACGGTGAATCCCTCTCTCCTTTATGCAACTGAAAGTGTCTGACGTGAAAGTAGACACCCAGATAGGTTCTAGGACGTTCATTATAGCATGATGCACGATACGGTCAGGAAAATAGGGAAGTCTGAATATCTCACGTTCTTTCGGTTCGTGTATGATGTAAGTATCATACTTAGAATTCTTAAACGAGTCACTCTTTAAGGTCTCATGTAAGGCGAGTAAGTTTTCCTCCCTCTTCTTATCGTGACGCCTTACACCGTACGCCTTCAACTTCCCTTTCCTCGCTTTCTCGTCTGCGAGTTTAAGGTTGTCAAGAGAGATGATCTTCTCGTATAAGTTACTGACCCTTTTAGTTCCCATTTTGCTTTTCTTAATCGGGGCTTTCGGTTTCCCTACTTGCTCCTTTCTGAGTTTGACATTTTTTGCCGAGAGGCAAGGCCGTTGTCCCACTATTAGTATTTTCTTTGAAAAGTATAGCCGAGAGCCGATGTTCGTATTCGTAATCGAGGGGGTGTTATCCGAATTAGAGTTCACGAGCCCTGCATTACCACTGTTATTAGCGTTCCCACCGAACAAGACACCTCAGGAGACAACCGACCTTTTCACCTCGATCACTCGAAGTAATACCTGTTATTGCTACCCCGGAGAGTCACCTTCCGAGGGAACTTATCCATTTCTTTGATCTTCTTCAAGACGTACAGTATATCAGAAGATCCCGTGAAGAATTTCTTTGCGTCTTTCTCTGGACTGTCCCTCTCAGGTTATCCATTTTCTAGTATTTTGAGTTTAACGTGTTATTCGTGCGTGTGGGGCGTTTATTCGGGTATAAAGCAAAGCCGAGAGCCGACGCGCGTATTCGTAACCGAGGGGGCGTAATCCGAATAAGAGCACACGAGCCCCGCAGCACCACCGGCATTAGCGCACCCACCGAACAAGACACCCCTTAGGGTCTCCACTGTCGGTATAGCGGTGTAATGGTAATCGCAGAAGTAAATCGTTGATCCTCCACCGACTGTTTCAGCTATTATCTCACCCCCTTCACCGAACAAGACAGACTTGATGTAGCCTTCTGTTCTCGCCTCATCACCCACGTACTTATACCCTTCATAGTTCATGTCGTTGAACAGACTAGGGTCATCCGTCACGAACACCTTGCTGAGGTTGTCACCCCCATTCTCTTCAGTAGGAGAGATGCGAACGTTCACACCGTCCGTCCACGCCCAGACATGACCGAAAGGATTCTCCACTCCCCTGTACCGAGGCACTTGCACAGTCTTTTGAACTTCTCCCGTCTCGTTCATTATGTTGTAGTTCACGTACCCTGTCTTGTTACCTAACGAATCAGTGTGACCGCAGGGCACGAAAGGGTAGTAACCGTTGTAGTTATTCCACTCAGTAGAATTGAGGGTTGTCACCCCGGGACCGAGTCCTCCTTGAGAGAAACCGTTAGAATCTTTCTCTGAGTTGAAGGTCTCCTGAGAGTTCAAGGTACCGTACTCGATTGCGAACAGCCAGAATAGGTCTTTCTGAATGTCGTAAGTCATGCAGTTCCACTCACTGGAGCCTTCTTTCCTCTTCCTTGCGTAGTCACGGAAGTTGGTACGACTGATACTTGTCGCAGGTCGGCCTAAGAGTGTACGGTAGGTACTGTCCCAACTCGAAGTGTTGTTGCCTCCCCTATAATCCGTGTCATCATTCACCACGGAGCAAAGAGTAGTAGTAGACCTCTGCACGGAAGCCTCATAGGCGGAAACGTACTTCTTCTTCACGAAGTGGTAACCGGGGAGTGCCATCTCAGAGATCCTCACCCGCCTTTTCGTGCCTTCCGTCTCAAACTTGCGGTAATAAGAAGGTATCTCCACCATGACCTGACCTTGAGAACCGTCCCTCGTCTCGTTCACCCACGTGCTAGGATCTAGGTACTTCTGTACCATACCGTCATCAGAAAGTAGGCATCCTTTCATCTTCGAGTGGATCGGTAAAGACCTGTGGTAGTTGAAATTACCAATCCTAGTGCACTGACGTGAAGACACCGTGGTGTCGTACTCTATCCCGTAACTCAGTTGGTCTTCTACCTGAGGGACTTGGTTGAGGAGAGTCTCCACGGTGACACCGTAGTTGTCACCCTCCTTTGCGACTACTAATTTCTCGTCACCAGAAAGCGTGTCTAACACGTCTAACTGGCTTATTTTCATTCCTGCCATGATTAATTATTTTGGTTTTCTAACAAAATGGATCCCTCGACCTCATGCAAGATCGGTTCTCCTGTCTCTAGTAATAGTTCCCTTTCAACTTTAGTCGCCGTCCCACGTGCCTCGATCACCACGTCACTTGAGGCGGGCGTGCTATAGGAGGCGTTGGATGACCTCTTACCGCCTTGCACGTACCACCCATCAATAGAATAGGTGTACTCGTCCGTGTCATCGAGTAAGGTCATCGTGTTGACGTCTTCCGTGTAGTAGGGCACTCTTCTCGCACCCTCGAAGGTCAGTGACTTAACGTTGGCATTCTTCCTCCACGTCTGAGTGAACCACCGTTTCTGGAACCTAGCGAGCAAAGTTGTTGATCCTTCCACGGTGAACGTGTAGGTCTGTTGGTCTGAAATCAAGGTACCTTCTTCATCGTACCACCCCATGAAGTCCCAACCGCCTTCCTTACTGTAAGCTACTTTAGGAGTTGCGGTGACCGTGTACTCTTGCCCTATCTCTAAAACTCCAGTTCCTTTAACCGTCCCGCCTTTCTCCCCTACCGTGAAGTCTCCAGGTTCTGCGGATTGCGGGTCTGCTTCCCTGTAGGTTGCCTTCAAGGTGATCGTGATAGGCGGTACAGGAGGAGTACCCTTTTCTAAAGGTACCCTTACTCCTAAATTCATTTTACCGAATCTTATCATACCGTGTTAGTATATGGAATGGTACACCCAGTCCCAACCTTGAGAGAATTGGAGCATCTTTGAGTGTATGTCATTCAGTTTGGTCTCGATTAGGTCCCTTGCGTTGTTCCCCAGTTGACCGTTCGTCAGGAAGGTAGTGTAAGAACCTGTCTTCGCCAATTCTGTCACGTCCTTACCCCGGACCGTGGTGTAGGTGACAACGGGGGTGGCTCCTGAAAACTCTTGGACTACTAGTAACCGATAGGTCCCTTCCTTATCTGAAGGGTGCCATATCTCTACCACGTTGTAGTACTTCTGAAGTACGTCTATGAAGTTCCTTAAATTCTCGTTCATCGTTCACTCTCCTTTCTTATAGACCTGCCGGTCTAGGTACTCTTTCTTACTCTTCAGCACCCTCTCGTAATGGGCGTTAGACCTTTTCTTGAGGACATCGTGACGTTCTTGGGGCGTCATAGACGCAATGTGCCCGAGGTTAATCGTGATTCCTCTCTGCCTTTCTTCTACCGGTAACTCAACGATAGACCTTTTCCGACCGCAAGACGGGCAGAGTAGTAACTTCGACAAGGCACCCGTGGACATACCGTCCCAGTCAGGCACTTCGACTACTACCCCAACTTTCTCGCACTCGGTGTTAGTACATTTAACTTTCATGTTGTCAGTAGTTTTTTCGCCTTGCGTGTTCAGCGATTAAGAGACCGTCTCGGTCTGGGTGACCTTCACCTTTCCACTCGGGGAACAGGCGGTTACCTACTTGCAAGGACATTTTCTTAAGATCGTCACCCGTGGTACCTTGCGGTAAAAGTGCTTTTTGCCACTCCTTCGAGTCCACGAACTCATAGGCGAAACCGAGTGTCTCGATGACGCACAAGGTAGCCTCGTGGCAGCGGAGTGCGGTGCAGGACGCAGTGAACCTCTGAGGGTTCACCATGGGCCTCTCGATGAGGCAGAAGACCCTGCAGTCTTCTCTCTTGTAGTTTAGAAGAAGGTCACGTAGGGTGGGAACATCGAGTCTAGAGACGTTCTTCTTCGCCTTCGTGTAATCTTGCACGAAAACGGTAGGGGTCTGGAAGAAAAATGGCAACTCTCCCTCCTCTAATATCCCTATAGAACCGGAAGTCCCGTTATCAATACCTATGTAAACCTTCTTCATCACGTCTAAACTATAAAATAACCTAAATATGAAAACAAGCTCAAATATAAAGGTTTTACCTGAGAAATCAAACTAAAACTTGACTAGTCTCGATTCATCGTTTTCCTTCTCAACGATCAAGACGTTCTCTGTCCTCTTGTCCACTTGCACCTGTGAGATGAGGAGGATCGTCAAGTGCAAGGACTGCAAGGCTTCTATGAACGTCACCATGCCTTCCGAGTCCACGGCGTCTAAGATCTCATCGACCATGATTAAGTCCAGTCCGCCTGAAGGTGAGGATTGGTTGATCAAGTTCTGGAACGTTAGAATCGTGGAGAAGATCAGTCTCCCTTTCTCTCCGCCCGAGTAACACCTGTAGTCGTCCTCTTCCTTGCCGTCACGGTAAATGACAGCGTTAATCGACTCTTTCACCGACCCGTCAGACAGTGTCTTGAACCCTTCCAACTTCAACTGAAGGTCCGTGTTGATCTTCTCGAGGAACATATTGGAGTACCCCTGGATCGTCTCAAGGGACCGGTTCGTCAGGTAAACGTAGAAATTCTTGAAGTTCACGACCCATGCCTTCTTCTTCCTCAACTCCTCCTCTTTCACGTCAACACGTGATTGCAGTTCATCGAGTTTACACTGGCACTCCTCGATCTTCTTACCTAGGTCTCCTACCTTCTGGTCGATACCGGGATCCCCCGTCATCTTCTCTGCGTTTTCAGCCTGCGCCTCGATCGCCTTCACTTTCTCCCGCAGTTCCACGGCACGGACGGAGTTACGGGCGAGGTCTTCTTGTATCTTCGCTTCCTTCGTGCGGATGCGGTCTAGTGAGAAGAGTGCCCTGTTGAGTTCCTCGGAATGCTTGCACACTAGAGCGGATTTCTTCCGTTCCTTCCGCTTCCAGACGTCCATGCCGGACTCTATACTCTCTATCTCCTTCTCTATCTCCTTGATCGTGTCGTTGACTTTCTTTTTCTTCCCCTCCACTTCCCTGATCGCCTCTTTCACTTCCTCGAGCAACTCCCTCGCCTCATCCACGGGCATCTCGAATGACGGGTTGTAAACGTGGTGGCATTTAGGGCATTCTATCTTACCCCGGAGGAGAAGGTCTAAGTCGTACGATGACGAGTACAGCTCCTGGCCTTCAGCGTCAAGTTCCTTCACCCTACCCTTACACTTCTGGATGTCCTCTTCCTTGTCACTGACTTCCAACCGTATCTTCGCCACCTCATCATCGTAAGAGATAGAGCGGAGTTTCCTGCAAGCCTTGTTCAACCGTTCTACTACTCTCTCCGCCTGAACCCTTTCCACTTGCGCCTGAGCCGTCCACGACTTGGAATGCTCCTCGAATTTCTCACACTCCGCTATCTCCGCCAGTACCTTCTCCTTCATCTGCCGGAGTGACTCTAACCGTTCTTCCTTCTTCTTCTCCAGGTCGAGGTTCATCAAGTCCTCCCTTTGCTCCTCGTAAACCGTTTTCCTCGTTGACACTTGCAGGCGTTCGTCCCTGAGAGACTTCAATTCTCTCTCAATCTTCTCTACCTCTTGATTGATTACCTGATCTGACTTCGCTAACTTGTGAGCGCCTGAGAAACGACCTATCAGTTCCCGTTTCTTCGAGTCCGGAGAGGAGAAGAAAGACACGAACCGGTCCCTGTTGATCAAGTAGTAATTCTTGATGTCATCAGGTGAGATCCCGATGAACTCGAGTAAGTACCTGTTACCGTCATTCACCGTGGCGTACTTGTCCTTCATCAAGACCCCGTTCTCGTAGATCTCGAGTGTTGAGTTCTTCGACCGGTACACCGTTCTCCTCACCGTCAGTTCACACCGGTAGAGGTTGTTGCGAAGGGTGAGTTCCATGGAGCATGAAGACTCACCGTGACGGATCAACTTCATGTCCCTTTTCCCCGATGACGTTCCACCGAGTAGGCAGTAGTAGATAACCTCGAATAGGGTACTCTTACCTGACCCGTTGGTCGCCTGGCCCCGGTTCGTCAAGTTGTTGCCTTGCACCATGATCGCCTTCCCCGCTTGGAAGTCGTAATCCAACGTCACGAATGATTGGACGTTCTTAGCTTTCACGTTTATAGGTACGAACATGGTTTTAATCTTTTAAAAGGTTACTGATCTCCTGATCTAATCTCCTCTCTAACTTTTTAAGCAACCCTTCTGCCTCTTGATAAGTAGGAGTTGTGGAAAGGTGATTTCCCATCTTTTCTAACAAGTAATCACGAATGAGGAAGAAGTCATGAATGGAGACCTGCCTCGGTTCAGTGACCGTTTTCTCACTTTCTAACACTATCGTGTCCACTTCAGGTATCAAGAACTCCTTCCTGCAGTAGTTGAAGTGAGCCTTGTAGAAAATTAGAGAGTCCTGTGCTACCACGTCCGTTATATCAAACTGACATAGGTCTAAGTGAAGTCCTCGATAGGAATCTAAAATGTTCCTCGTCCAATTAGAAAGGTTTTCCCTCAACTTGAAGACACCTTTCTTACCGATGTTTTCTCTTTCTTTCATCTGATTTCATGTTTTAATTTCATACCATAAAAATATAAAAATTATATGTCTTATCCAAATAAAAAGGGTACTATTTTAGTAGTACCCTTAAAATTTAGTAGTGATTCAAGATCACATCATCGGTTGATTGCAACCGCATGAACAACCGTGTTTCTCTTCAGGTATATCGTAGATGACGGCTTCCGTTGTCAAGACAGTGGAAGCTATTGAAACGGAATTCTCAAGGCAAACCCTGAGTACCTTGTACGGGTCTAAGATCCCGTTCTCATACGAGTTCTCAATCTTCATCGTGCGGATGTTCAATACCTTCTCCATGAACTCTTCAGATCTAGGGTTAAAGTCGAAACCGTTAAGTACACTGTCACTGTCACCGTAACCAGCGTTACGGAGCATCCAGCGGAGAGGCGCCATTAACGATTCCATGACACACTTATAACCACAGTAGTAAGAGGTGTTAGGGCGTTCTTCCATCAAGTGTAAGTACCCTTCCCTGAAGAACATGATACCGCCTCCAGGTACTACTCCTTCTTGCATCGCTGCCTTAACGGCACAGAGTGCGTCATCGACACGGTCTTTCTTCTCTTTGATCTCAATTTCCGATCCTCCACCAACGTAGATAACCGCTAGACCTCCCGTTAACTTCGCAAGGCGTTCTTGCATTTTCTCACGGTCGTAGTCGTCTTCACAGGAATCAACTTGAGTCTGAAGGAAGGAAACACGCTTGGAGAGTGTCGCCTGAATCGTCTCGTCTTCTTCTTTCGAGATGACGATAGCCTCATTCTTCGTGATAGTGATCTTACGGCATTCACCGCAGAACGCTGGATCGTAAGAGTCAGTCCCTGTCTTTTGAGAGAATAAGGTCGCTCCCGTCAACGAGCAAAGGTCCTCAAGGAGGTCTGTCTTCATCTGACCGTACCCCGGTGCCTTCATGATGCAGATAGGCAGACCTTTCAACTTGTTGATGATCGCCTGCTGCATCGTCTCTTGAGAAGCGGTCTCCGTGACGATCACGATAGGTCTATGCTCACGCAGTGCGAACTCTAGGATAGGGACTAGGTCGTTGAAAGAAGTACACTTCTCGTCCATGATGAACAAGTAGGGATTCTCAAAAACGACCTCCATCTTCTCCGGGTCCGTGCAAAAATAGGGAGAGGAGTAACCAGCGTCAACCGGTGTCCCCATCACGGTCTTCAGGGAACTCTCAGTGGATGAGGCGTTCTGAACCGTGATCAACCCGGTGGCGAGGCCTACCTTCTCAACCGCTTGCATGATCAAAGAAGTCACTTCTTCATCGTTATTAGATGAGACGAGTGCTATGGACTTAAGGTAATCCTTGGCCGGTTTCGTACTCATGCGAATCAAGGAGAGAACTTCGGTCTTTGCGAAGTTCATCCCTTCCTTGAAATCAAACGGGTAGAATTTACTACCGAGTTCTCCTTGCATCATGCTCCCTATCCGGATCATCTCATGAGCGAGGATAGTCGCTGTCGTGGTTCCATCCCCAGCCTCTTCTCCTGTCTTCACTGACACGTCTCTAACGAACTGAGCACCGATCGCCTCTACCGGGTCCGTCAACTCTATCTCTTTCGCTACCGTCACACCGTCTTTCGTCACCAAGGGTGTACGACCTGGGCGGTTGATGATAACCGTTCTACCGCAAGGACCTAAGGTGGACCCTACCGTTTTCGCTAACTTCTCAATACCTTGAATGAGGCCTTCACGACCTTCCACTCCTGTAACAATGTCTCTTTTCATTTGAATTCTGGTTTTCTACATGATACTACTTTGTTGTCGGGAACGATGAAGTAAGCGCCTTTCGCTGCCTTGTCCATCAGTTCATCCTTGTATTCCACGGCCTCCATGTGGAACTCAGCCACCGTCAGAACGGAAGCAACATCGTACTTCCCTGACTTGATGACTACTCCCTCCACGAAGTTCCCCACTTTCTTCCTCTTCTGCAGGACGATCCCTGACTCCGTTTCTTTCACTTCTTCTGGAACGAACACTAGGGTATAATCGTTCACCATGCTGTCTTTCTGATTCATACTTTACTACTATGTTAAATTAAACCGTACATTTCTCTAACCTGAGACTCCAACTCGTCCATGATGCCTAAGTCCTGTATCACCTGTAGGCAGTTGTCTTTCCCTTGTCCCAGTTTCTTCTCTTTGTAGGAGTACCAAGACCCCGATTTCTTGATGATGTCATTCTCCACGCAAGCCTCAAAGATCTCGTCCTCATGAGAGATCCCGATACCGTAAAGAATTTTAAAAGTGCACTCCTTGAACGGTGGGTATGTTTTATTCTTGATAGTTTTCACCCTGACCGTGTTGGAGATAGCCTGTGCCTCAGAATCTTTGTCGATCGACTTCCTCCGGATGTCCAACCGGATAGAGGCGTAGTACTTCAAAGCGTTCCCCCCTGTTGTCGTTTCCGTGGGGCCGTACATGACCCCCATCATGTCCCGTAACTGGTTGGTGAAAAAGAGAACGCAGTTGGACTTGTTCACCTTCGCCACTAACTTCCTCATCGCCTGTGACATCAACCGGGCGTGCAGTCCCATCTTAGATTCCCCGAACTCCCCTTCAGATTCTGCCGTTGGTACCATCGCAGCGACTGAGTCTACTCCTATGAAGGAAACCTCTCCAGATTCCAATAACTTCTCAACGATAGACAGGCATTGCTCAGCCGTGTCCGGTTGAGAGAACACGAACTTGTCTGGAGACAGGTCAATCCCTATGTTAGAGGCGTAGATAGGATCAAACGCCTGTTCCATGTCGATGTAGGCGGCAACGTTCCCAGACTTTTGAGTCTCCCTTATAGCGTGGAGGAGTACAGTCGATTTACCAGACGATTCCGGTCCTATGATCTCGATGATACGTCCCAACGGGTACCCACCACCGAGGATGATGTCTAAGAATAAAGAACCACTAGGCACCCTCTTCAAGGAGTAATCCATGGTTTCATCGAAAGACATGATAGTTCCTCTACCGAACTTCTTCTCTATGTCCTCGATCGTTTTCCTCAGTTTCTCACTCATTCTCTTTAACGATTAATTTTAATAAACGAGTACCTTCTTCTTTATCGAGTTTCCTACTCTCACAAAACTCCTCAAACAACTCTTTCAGCAACTTGTAGGAAGAGTAATCTTCTATCTCACCGTTGCACTCTTCCACTGATTTCTCAATAGAAGGAGACTTCACCTCAACTTTCACTCCTACCGCTCTCAACGAGTTCAAGTCCAGTGATTTCACGTCCTTCGCCTCCCCCTTCACCTTTATCCTGACGTGCATATCAGTTTCCTTCACTTCTTTCTTCAACTCCTCCAAGAATTTCGGGTCCAGGTCACTCGCATCGTACTCCATGGTATAGTACTGCTTGAACTCTGATAACTCAATGTCGTACTCTCCCGTGTCCTTGATCAACGTGTAACCCTTGTTAGGGTTCTCACCGAAATTCTTCTGACGTATGGAAGGACAATGGATAATTGACGCAGTGATCTCCTGATAATCATGGTAGTGTCCTAAGAACACCGCCTTGAAATCACTTAGCATACCCGGTTTGATACTGTTCTCAACCTTAGAACCGTCATTGTTCACAGACCCCGTCAAGGCCTGATGAGACATTAAGATCGTGTCTCCTTTCCTCAAGCCCCGTGCCTCTAAGAACTTACTTGCCTCCTCAAGCCTTTCCAACCACTCGTCTTCTGAGTAGAACGGTATCAACAGGACATGAGTACTAGTACCCTCAAAATTCTCAAGTACCTTGAACTCCTCAACTAACGAGAAGTAGGGACGGTTCTTAAACGGTGAGAGGAAGGAGCGGTACCCTCTGTAATCTGTCTTATCATGGTTCCCAGGGACACAGATCAAGTACATATTATTCACCTCAAGGTACTCTAAGATAGAAGTGAACGTGTTCAAGACACGTTCACTCTGTTTCTGCCTACTGTCGAAAACGTCACCCAAGCAGAAGATTTTACTCAACCCTTCTCTCTTCGCTATCTCTACTTGTTTTAACACCAATTCGTACACCTCACTTTGGTTAGACTCATCAATATGCCAGTCTGTTGAGATTACACCTATCGTTTTCATATCGTAGTACTGTTTTTATTTTCTTTTTAACTTCGCAAGTCTCTCTTGCATTTTTCTTCTCTTCTCCGCTGCGTCTTCTACTTCTTCAGCCGGTTTCTCTTTTTCTTCTTTCTCCCAAGGTAAGTCATCTTTCACCTTAACGGGCTCCCTTCTAATAGGTTCTGCTGCCGGGACTTCCTCCTCTTCTTCAGTGTCTCTCACTTCTTCCGGTTCGTCAGGTGCCTCTGTCTCCTGAGCAACGATCATCTCTCTAATTAACTCATCAGGCATAGACGCTATAACCTTAATAGGGTAACCTTTCTCCTTGATGTACTTCTTCATCTCATCCCTGGTCATTGCGTTCACGTCAGCGACTCCTTCCTCCGTGGGACCGAACGGTAGATCTTTGTCACCTTCAGGAGTCGTGTCATCCTCTGGGTAGTAAGAATCAATGGTCGCCACTATTTCTAAGAACTCATCGTTCTCGAAGGTGTGGTAGCCGTTCTTCTCATCGAAACGTTTCAGTGCCTCAAAGGCTCTTTCAAAGTCTGATCTCTTATAGGAGTTCCGGAATTGCTTAGAGAGTGGTTCCATCTCATCCAACTTCATCAATACTGCGTCAGGTACTTTCTGAGATATTAAGAACTCATCGTACTGCTTCGCAACGTCACCTCCTGGGCGTGGACGGAATTCCGGTTTGGAGAACACGTTCACCCACTTACCGTCCTGCTTTATCCTCTTAATGATGAACTGCGACCCCTCGTCTGGATCTGAGAAAAGGTCTGTTTGGATAGGTTCATCACTCTCTTCCACGATGTTCAGTTTCTCAAGTTCCTTCTTGTCACTGTCCCACAATTCCAAGCGTCCCAAAGTCTCAGGCTTAATCTCTCCTTTCGTTGCGTAGCAAACGTAGGAGGAACTGATAAGGATCCCTTGGTTCCACTTCCCATCCTTCGACCTCCACCCGAGAAGGGGAGACAATTTTTTCCGGGCTTCCTCTTTGTCCTGAATCTCTTCGTACACCTTCCTCCGAGTGAACTCAATGTACTTATCCACGATGTCCATCTCAGTACCACCATGAATACGTGAATCGAAAATAGGGCGCCTAGACCAAACGTAAGTCCCCTTGCCTTTGCCTTCACTGTCCTTCTCTTCTACCTTACACTCTAACCAATAAACTGCCTTGGGCTGCAAGGAGGGTGCGTCCGGACCGTCATCTGGGTGTGGAGGCATCATCCTGAAATAGTTATAACCTTCGTCTATCGTGTGATAATCCCCACGACTGGATTCTGACCTATTCAAGCTGTTAAGCTCTTTAGTCACTTTTTGGTTCGCCTCAACTCTCGCTGCCTTGAACCGTTCTCTGTTGTAAGCCATGTTACTTTAAAGTTTTTCGTTGAATTTTTTAACTAGAAAAGTGTTGACTCTTCTCTCTAAGATACCTTTCGCAAACTCTTCTGGAGTCACTCCCTTCATGAGAACTGACAACTTCTTGTCCTTGGACTGGACGGCCCAATACAAGGCATCAATGTAATTACAATTCTTTTTCAACTGGAGTAATCTCTTCCGCTTTTGCATCACCTCGGGGTGCGTGTTCAAGTGATCTTCACAGTCATCAACTGTAGGTTTTTTCTCGCCCATAGCGATCTTTGACTTGATGTACTGTTGCCTTACTTGGCTCTCAAACACCTGGCAGTCCAACTTGTACTCCTCGTACTCGTTATCCACGTCTGCCTTAAGTAGACCAACTCTGTTATAAAGGGAGGAAACGGTCACGATCTCACCGAAAAGGTTATCATACTGAATCTGTGTCACCTCATCAATCTCGATGTCCGAATCCCAATCACTACCCTTTAGAACAATGATTTTCCCACCTACTGGGATCTTGATTAAATCTTCACTCATCTGGTTAATTTCTCATAATGTTTCTACTTTTAAAGGCCTCATCAGCCCTAACCCTGTTATTTATTTTCTACTCTGTAAAAATATAAAATTTATATGTCTCATCCAAATTTTTATCCTAAAATTTGCACCATAAAATTATCATCAGCTTGAAGTATATTCTGCTTCCTATACTCATCCCACGTGACACGTCCCGTGGTTATCAAGATCTGGCCTACCTTCTCTTCTATCTTCAAGTCCTCTACCTTCTGGTACTGCTCAGACCAAATGTACAACCAAACGTACTCATAGTTCTGCTCAATCTGCACTCTCATCCAGTTCCCCTTCTTCTTCGCCTTTCTCACTTCTGCAGAAACGATCACTCCCCCTGTTATCACGTTGTACCGAGAACGGTTCCCATAACCGTAGGAGGGTTCGTTAGAGACATCTTGCAACTTGATGTCCTTCACATCCATGTACTTACTATCATCCCAGCAACGGTCTGAGAGAGTGCGAATGATCTCCCTATAATCGAAGAACGCCAAAGATGATACTCTCTTCTGCTGTAGCAACCACCACCAGTCATCGTATAGGTGAGAGCTTTTCTGAATCTCCTCAAACCAATCTACCTTATTCTTCTCAATCTTCACCTTCGCCAGTTCCCGGTACTTCTTAATGATGTTCCTCCTTTGAGCGGGGAACTTGATGCCTTCCAAGGAATCGAAGGCTCCAGAAAGGATTAAATTCTCCATCACTGACTTATTCGCCTTCCTCTTCTCAACACGTTCCATGAACTCCTCCAAGGAGAAGAATTCCCCGTTGGCGTCCCTCTCTTCAAAGATCGCCTTCACTGACGCCTCTCCGCATTGCTTAACCTTAGTTATAGACCAGATGATACTTTGCGTGTTGAAATCAGCGAAGAAATCAAGTCGTGACTTATTGATGTCAGGAGGTAGTATCTTAATGTTACCTGATGAACCAATCTCTGAGATAAAACCGTCTATCCTTTCCTTCGTTGCAAACTGAAGTGCCGTAATCCAATAGGGAAGTGGGTACTTCCACTTGAGGTATTGACACGTGTACCCCGTTATGGCGTAACAAACGGAGTGGGACTTGTTGAATGAATACCCAGAGAACTTAACCATCGTTTCCCATAATTCCTTAATGGTTTTCTCATCGTACCCATTTCCCCTAGCTCCTTTGTACCACTTCTCCTCGTACGATTCAATCAGTTTAAGGTTCAACTTACCCATCGCCTTCCTGATGTCATCCGCTTCTACCAACGTGAAGTTCCCCATCCTCTGGCAAATCTGCATGACCTGCTCTTGGTATATGATCAACGAGTAGGTGTCCTTCGTGATCTCTTCTGTCCCTGGATAAAATTTAGGTTCTTTCTCACCGTGTTTCAATAACACGTAATCATTATGGAAGTTATTCTCTATAGGGCCCGGTCGGTACACTGCAATCATGGCGACTATATCGTTGATGTGGTCCGGTTTCATCGTGACTGAATAACTAGTCAAACCGGAACTTCCCAACTGAAACACGTCTCCATTCTTACCTTCTGAGAACAACTTGAACACCTCAGGACAATCCAAGGGGATGTTGTATATGTCAATGTCCTCACCGTAGTTCTCCCTGACTAGTCGGATGATATTCTTGAACTTGTCCAACTGAGAAATACCTAAAAGGTCTTCCTTTAAGAATCCTGCTTTCTCAAGGTAAACACCTTCCCACTCTGACACTAACATCTTCTGGCCTTTCACTTCACCTTTCCGGATAGGGAGAGTGGTGAAAATAGAATACCCTTCTGGGAGTAGTAACGTGGCACAAGCGTGTACTGATTTTGATCTCGGTTGCGTGTGACACAATTCCATGGCCTCAATGACACCGGGGTACTCCTCCACGTACTCTTTCAACTCTGGCATCTTCGATGCAGCCTTAAAGAAAAAAGCCCAGGGCTTCTTAAAACCACGACCGTCTGAGTTCTCATCCGATTCCGTCAGGACACCTGATAAGTATTCTACCGTTCCCGGTGATAGATTATTCAACTTTGAGAAATCAATGAAGGCCTGCCTCAACTGTAATGATGAGTAGGTACCCACTGAGCAGAAACGGTCCTTCCCGTACTTCTCCTCTATGTAAGTCTTAATCTCTGCCTTTCTCTCTGCCTCGAAGTCACAGTCCACGTCAGGCAGTGACTTCCCTAAACGCCCTTCGTTCAAGAACCTCTCGAAAAGTAAACCGTATTCAAGTGGGTCTACTTGAACTAAACCGATTAAGTAAGAAACCAAGCATCCCGCTGCAGAACCACGTCCCAGTCCTACTAATATGTCATTCTTCTTACAGAAATTCGCAACGTCCCACAAGATCAAGAAGTAATCAATGAACCCTCCTTTCTGGATTACTTTCATCTCAGTGTCTAACCGATCCAAGTACTGATCAACTTCTTTCCCCTTTTCTATCACTTTCTTTTCCAGACCTTCCTGAATCAATGCGTAGAATAGGTCCTCTGGAGTCTCATAAAGTTCTGCCTCATCAGGGTTCATCTGATACCTCGGTAGGTGGAACACTCCTGTAGGGATCTGGTAGTTACACCTTTCCGCCACTTCTTCAAGGTTGGCAATAGCCATCACCAGCATATCCTCTGCCTTCTCCCCTTTAATCAGCGGGTCCAACTCTTCCATGATCGTCAAGTCATCTTTGAAGAATTGGTTCACGGAAGCCTTCTCTCTGACTTTCAGCAAAGAATTAAGAATAGGCTTTATGATGTGGTCATCAGCATCCAAGTAGTAGGCGTCTGTTATGAGTATAGGCTGAATCCTACCGTCTTTCATGTAGGCGAGGGTGTTGAGGAGAAAATCCTTGTCTGACTCATCGTTCGTGTACTCCACGCTATCCAACTGAAAGTAGCAACCGTCCTTGAAATAATCCATGTACATCTCTACCCTGTCTTGATCGTAAGGGTATGACGCAGGAGGGAAAACGCAAACAAGTCCTTCTGTCAATTCAAGAAGGCGCTCTTCCGTGATATACTGAGAAGGGTTATTAACGTTGATCTCACAGTTTACCAGCAACAAGTTCTCCCACCCCTTCTTACAAGTTGCGTAAAGTTTAAGGTCTACTAAGGTGTCATCATCAATTAACACCGTCACCGTTTCTCCTAATATCGACTTAATACCTTCGTCTTGACACGCTATCTGAAACGATATAGAACCGCCTAGGGTGTTCTTCTCACAGATGCCCATCGTGGGTGTCTTCAAGAATTTACCCTTCAGGCACCAGTCTGAATAGTCCCGACTACCGTTCTCTATCTCATACTCTCCATGCACGCCTAAAAACGGTAAATTAGGGGTTGTCAAACTGCACTCACCTAAATATTTTAACGGTATAATCTCAACCTCTCTCAATTTTTTAACAGGGCAGTAATAGTATTTCCTTCCCCAAGGGAACATGACTCTATCGACCTCTTTTACCTGTATCTCTTCATCGAAATCTAGGAGGAAGTGAAACTTCTCATCAAACATGAGTCCGTCCTTCTCCTGTATCAGTAGGTATTTTTTATCTCCAAACTGATACACGTTATCACCTAAATCAAGTGGTACCAGGTTATTGTCCTCGCACCACTTCTCAAAACTAACGTACATACTCTATCGGGTCTTTCAGTTGATTCTTTTCAAACGCCTCCAGCCTTTCCCTGCAACTACCACATTCACCACAGGACCGCCCTTCTGCATCGGGAGAATAGCAAGTATGAGTATTCTTAAGTACCCCTATTGACTCACCAGGCGTCAAGCCTAACTTCCACATACTTTCGGATCCCTTCTCTAAAACACCTGCCTTGTCAAGGTGATTAAAGGGCGCCTGATAATCAATCAAGTCAGAATCCCAGTTGGACACCTTGAAAGCGTGTTCACACGCCAGGCGTGATTCCTCAGTACAATCTGGATAAATCGTGTGATCACCTGAGTGTAACCCTAAGAAGATAGTGACTGGACCTCTGTCAAGTTTCGCCCATGATAGGGCTTTCCCGTAAAGAATGGAAGCGAAAATCACGTTTCTATTCTCAACTACCGTTGACTTCATGTTCTCATCCTTATAATCCCCTTTAGGGATTTCTGCACCGTGAGAGGAAAGAGAAGAAACGGAGGTATCAAAGCAATCAGTCAAGTCTATCACTTGATGTGTCACTAAAAAACCTTTCGATTGAAAAAGTTTAAAGTTTTCCTTCACCTTCTCCAACTCGATAGAATGTTTCTGCCCGTACTTGAACGAATAAGTTTTAACCATGTACCCTTCCGCTAGAAGGTGTAACAATAGGCAGGTTGAATCCAATCCACCTGACCAACTCAATATAGCTCTTTTCATAATATAGCCTCCGCTTCTTCTTCTGTCATAATTAAATCCCCGTAAATTATCAAGGCTTGATCCAGTATGAAAAGCCGTTCTTGCTCATGATACCTACAGAGTAAATCAGTCAATACTTTCAAGTTCTTATTCTCCTCACCCGTGAATAACTCATACCAGGACTGCAACTTTATCAATGACATCAAGTCATCTTCTTGATCTTCCAAGGTACGATCATGGCAAGTCCCCATCTTACACTTAATAGGTCCCCCTAACTCTGATGTCATATTTACCTTGTCTCGATATTCTGCCTTCCCTAAACACGTGTAGGAAAACTCCTTGAGGTCAAACTCTTTCAACTTCCGGATCTTATTCAACTCAAAACGGCAAGAAAAAGGACGATTCTCATGAATCACGCAACCACCACTGTGGTAACAATCACACCTCTTGCCTTCCGTGTTCTTATGGGTGTAAACTTCCGCCTTCTCCTTCTTATCAGTGTCAATCAACCGTCTCTCAAAAAGTAAAGAATTCCCTGGATCCGTCTTCTTCATCCTCTCATACTCTTTAGGAAGAAGGTCTAACGTGAAATCAAGGCAGCATCCACCACAGTGAAACGGGCAGGAGAAATGGGTAGTGAAAGAAGGAAGGACGACTAGCATATCTTCCTTCAATTCTTCCACGTATCCTCTTATTTTAGTAGTAGAATCCTTCTGATACATTACTGCCGTATTGTTCTAAGTGATAACTGATCAGGAGAAAGTAATCTCAAAGAAAGGAGGTTCAAGACAGAAATATCAGAAGCCCTCATAGGATTAATGTCTATACCACCCCTTCTCGTGTAACAAGCGAAAACGCCTAAATCTCTAGGATGGAACGTCTCAAGCAGTCTCATGTACACGGTTTCCACTATCTCTTCATGGAAATGGCACTCATTCCTCAAAGAGATGATGTACTTATACAATGAATCAAAAGTGGGCACATCCCCTCCTTTCATGTAGATGAAAAGGTCTCCCCAATCTGGTTGTCCAGTCACCTTGCACCTACTTCTAAGTGAAGTACTATGCACGAAGAAAGGCTCATTAGAAGGCTTTCTATCAAGAAGGCCTGGATTCTCCTTTTCAAACTCATTGATAGTGACTTCTTTAGAGATCAAGTTCTCAAGAAGTGGGTACCTTGAATCACTTAAAAGGAGATTGCTCATGTTATAGCTCAACGGGAAAGCAGACACAACAACATGACACTCGAGTAATTTAGTGAGGTCATCCCTAACCACCTTAAGGACACTCATAGGTGAGACGAACATAGTTTGGTTAAGGGAGTTAAGGTACAGTTTCAAAGATTTGCTCTCAACGATATACTCAGAGGAGGCTGGATAACAGATCTTCAAGATGAAATTCTGTGGTTTACCACAAGGGTCTAACCAAGAAACTTCATAGCAATGCCAGATATCCATCCCGAAAAACGGCATAGAAAAACGAGAGCCTATTATATTCTTTCGGTTGTCTAACCTCGCTTCCTTTCTCAGCAGGGAAGGATCATACACGAACTTATTTTCTACCTTCTTCCCTAAAACTCTATCATTATTTTCTCCTTGTGCTACCATAATTTATTCAATAAATGTTCTAAAAATCTTCATATTTTCACGTATAACAGCCAACTGTTCTGGACTCACGTTATCAGTCCACATGACATCTTTCACGGGTTTTGGAACTTTGCTATCTAAACCGTAACTACCGTAGGTAATGCCTTCTAAACCGTGCATGATAGGTGAAGAAGAATCCACGGACTTAATAGACGTGCAATACCTGTAGTAGAGTAATTCTTGAGGCAACGCCAGCCCTAAAAGGTGAATAGGAACGTTAGGATCGAAGAACCGTTCTCTCATTAAGAGGTTCAAGAACTGAATCCTACCGTACATCCAAACGTGCTCTTTCGGTAACCAAATACCCTTCTGATTGAAATATTCAGAATAGGCTTCACAGTTAAAAGAGATAGCTATCTTATCACAATAGGGTAAGAGACCCTTGTAACATTCCATCATGTCACCGAACGTCTTGCCTTGTACTACTCCTATTGAAGTTCTATCCAACTTGTAACCGGAACTGAGTTTCCTCCATTTCTCCACGTTTTCCAAGGTCCCCTCCATGTCATCAAGTACATCTGGTATGATGTACTCAGTAGGTCTCAGTTGAACGACCCATTCCAAGAACTTTTCCATGTCAAAAGCCTTGCCTAACTCAAAGATAGAGTTATCAAGTATAACGGTTCTACCCATGTTCAATGAATCAACGAAAAAATCGTAGTACTCTTTACCGTGAGCAGGGTCCTCAAACAGGTGAACTAAAGCGTAATCGTAATCAGTGCGCCTCCTCACCCAGTCCATAAGGTGAAGAGGAGCTTCATGAGCGACTATCATTTCTTTAAGTCCTTTACTTGTTCTGATATTTTCTGCTGTGCCCGAATCAAGTCATAGGTGTATGTCGGGTCTGCTACTTTCAAGTTCACGATCTCTGACTTATCAAGTCCTAAATCCCATAGGTCAATGATGACACGTTTCTTTTGAGTACCGTTCTTCAAGATTTCCAACACCTGATCAATCTTCTTCTGTGACTGAACACTGAAAATAGCCTTTAGTTCCTCTTCAGTAGGTTGAGGGATAGCTGCCACCTTTCTCGGTGTAGCTTCTGCCTTTTTCTCCACTTTCGGTTTTTCTTCTACAGATTCTACCGGTTTCTCTGTCGGGTCTGCTATTTTCTCTTCTTTCTTTACCGATTCCTTAACTTTCGTTTTCCCTTTCTTCTCTGCCTTCTTTTCCTCATTTCTCTTCTTCAACTCCTTGGCGAGTTCCAAGAACCCTTCTACCTGTTCCTTCGTGAGGTCTTCTGTCTCCTTAGGATCATCACCCATCAAGTCCCCAGCCTTCAACTTAATATCGTCATACTCACACTCACAGATTTCCTCGATCGCTTTATCAACAATTTCCACTGTCTTCGGGTCTAACTTCGTAGACTGTGATTCTCCCTCATTTTCCTCTTCCGGTGCATCCTGACAAGTCCTCATTTCTTGAGTTTCACCCGGCATATCTGCAGGTTGTTCTTCCTTCACTTCTCCTGTTTCCCATTTTGAAACGTCCTGCCCTCTCTGTTTCAATACCTGGATTGCTACCTTTTTGTCTTCTTCACTAAACTGGCCTTTCTCAATCTTGAACTTAATCATGACAGTCGCCATTCTTTTAATAGTTGCCACTTCCATAACGATGTTTCTTTAAAATTAATAACCTAAAAAATTCTTTATTAAACTCATCCTACTCTGCAAATCAGAAGGTAGGTATTTAATTGCAGTTCCTTCCTTCATGCCTTCAGGCAAAAACGAGCAAGTATAGGTGAATAGAGACTGAATGTCCTTCTGGAACTTCTCGTTCATGGAACGGTCCTTCTCCTCTACCAAACCGAATGACGGTTCTAGGATGAAATAGGCGTCCATGAGTTGACTCTCTATTGCGTTCAGTTCCTCCACTAGTTTAATAGTCTCAAGACCTATCTTACCTTGTCTCCCTAAGTACCTAGAATAAACTACCACGTCAAGTATCGAGCGATCACAGATAAGATGCTTCTTCTCGTTCCTGTTCTCAATAAGTCGGGTTAACTGACGTGTTGCGAAAAACACTTGAGACAAGGCGTCACCGTCCTCGTTGATTGATAAACCGTACTTCGCTGTGTCTTTGCCTGAGGCGTTGATGAAAGAGCAATCTTCCTTCAACTGAGGGTCTTCCATCATAGCCTTTACTAAGGTCGTTTTCCCCGTGCAATGAGTTCCTGATAATGATATGATCATCTGTTTTACTTATTAAAGGTTTACTACTGTTATGAACTGGCATTTTGCCCAAACTGTTAAATCATCACTCTTCATGTATTCTTCGTTTTGAGCGATTATCTCCTTCGCTTCCTGTTCCGTGATTTCCTTTCCTTCTAAGTAATACTTTTTCATGATCTTTGATCTTATCTATTTGACTTATTTCGATATACAAATATAAAAATTATATGTCTAACTGCAAAATTTTTCACTACTATTTTTCAAAAAATTTTACCTTTCGTCACCTGATCCTTGCAGTTGATCACGGTTGATTCTATCTTGAATCTTATCCAAACTTATGTCCATAATCTCAGATAATGAAGATCCTAACTCATTAGTTATAGCAGTTAGATACCAAAGAATATCAGCAATTTCTGACTTCAATAAGTAAAGATTCTTAGGAGTTACATGGCATCTATCATCCCTTACTATCTTCTTAAATTTATCACATAATTCTCCGGTTTCTCCTGTTAATCCTAAACACAAATAAGATAGTTTTGAAAAGAGAGGAGTCATCATTTCATCATCATAAAGAATAATTTCCAATGCTAATTTAGAATACTCTTGTGATAAATCATTTTCTCCCTCAGTTTCTCTCCTTAATTTTCTCATTAACCAAGCTTTCCTTAACTTACAACGAGTTTCTTCCCTTTTTGCTGGGTTTAATCCCCCTAGTCTCTTCCCCTTTTGAGATTCAGACATCTTTTCTCTAGATTTTTCAGAAACAGTTCTCTGTTCCATTTTTCTTCGAACCGAGAGTTTATTCCATGCCTTCTTATTTGACTCAGATATAGACTTCCTATATTCTTCAGTTCGTATTTTTTTCAGGTGTTTTTCTTTAACCTCTGTTCTTTTCATAGGGTTTTTATCTCCTATTAATTTACCCTTATTAGCTTCTGAAATTTTCTTTCTGGTTTCCTTACTATGATTTTTACCAGAAGTTCCCTTACCACCACCACATAAGTTTAAGCACCAGGGGTCATTTTTATAAAGCTCACCGATTAATTCTTCTTCTCCTTGGAGGAGTTCTTCTGAATTTTTGAAAAACCCTATAATTTCCTTTTTAAAATTTTCAATACCATGTTCCTTATAAAATCTATTTATAACTACTCCACTCCCCATATAATTATCATCCAAGTTGAATGTTTCATGCTTTCCTAGATAATAATAGGGTTTTTCAGGGAGTAAACATGATATTTTATAGACATAATAAAATTTATTATTTTCTCCCACTGTAGGCTTCATTAAAAAATCTATCATATCAGCCCCTTTTTATCATTTGAAAGAATTCCTCCCTGGATTTATCCGTGTTATCAAGGAACGCTCCAGAAAGTTTACTAGTTTTCATCACTGAATGATGTTCAATACCCCTTAATGAGACACAAGTATGGTTCGCCTCAATGAAAATGGCTATACCTTGATTGTTAGGGAGGACCTTTTGCAGGTAGTCATGGATTTGCTGTGTCAGTTGCTCTTGCAACTGAGGACGTCTTGAAAACCAGTCTACTATACGGTTCAACTTCGATAGACCTATCACTTCACCTTGAGGGATGTAAGCTATGTACGCCTTACCGAAGAAAGGCATCATGTGGTGAGAACAAAGTGATTTCACGTCAATGTCACCCTCAAACACGATTCCCGTGTAATCAGAAGGGAAAGTAGTAACCTTAGGCTCTTTAAGGTAAGTACCCTTACACGTTTCCTTCATTAACATTTTCACTACCCTCCTGGGAGTGTCTTCCATATTGGGGTCTTCACACAAGTCATACCCCAAGGCATAAAGAAAATCTTTATAGCATTTCTCTGCCCGTTGTCTCCTTATTTCCATTTCCTCGTCATCCATCTCACCGTTGAATGACTGGCCTGATTTTATTGCCTTCATAATTATACCCCTGTTTTAGTGTCCCATACTGTAACTTGCAATCTATCGGTGAAATTCACGCCTTTCTTAATCGCCAAGTTAATCACCATTTCTCTCTTTTTCTCCAATTCTTCTCTGGTCGCTGCCTCCGGCATCAAGTAAACACGACTAGGATGCTTAATAAACTTCATGAAAGTTTCTTCTACTTCTTCCCAGTCTTCTTCTTTGCCTATGACAAACTTAAAGTAAGAATCTTTATGACTACTAATCTTACTTATCGCACAAAGGTTCATTCTTATTTCTTTATCCACTCCCGAATTACTCAATTTAGGTGAGCAATTTATCGTGTCAACAAGTGTCATCATGAGAGCGGAAGGGACGATCGTTCCCTCTGTTTCAAGTTCTATGAAAGGTAAAAAACCGTACCTACTATGAAAGTCCTTAAGAAAAACTTCTAGACTACTCATTTGTAAGAGGGGGTTTCCTCCCGTGATAACTAGATGTTCACCTCCTTTAAACGCCTCAATAGCACCACCTTCCTCAAGAAGTGAGAATATCTCCCTAAAAGAGTACTTCTGTGATTTCTTCCAAATCAACTTCGAATCACAGAAAGAGCAATTCACGTTGCATCCTGCAAGTCGTAAGAAGGTCGCAGGATGTCCTATCCACCGTCCTTCTCCTTGAATCGTTTCACGAAACAGTTCAGATACTTCTAAGTACCTTACTTGTAAATGTGTAACACCTTCTGAAGGTACTTGTCCTGGTTTTATCAATCTCAATGACATAATCAATCTAATTTTACTTGTTGTTCTGCCTCTGGCATATAATATTTCTTACCTTCCATGATCTCCTGGATAAGGTCACGATCTCCCCATGATTCTTCTATAATAGAAGAGGAAGGCACGAACCTTTTAAGAAGTCCTTGGGGATCATTGTATCCTTGAACATCAAAAGAATCTGCCTCTGCCCATCCAGTCTCTGTCTCCCATACCCTCACTGATTTCAATTTTACCATCTTTTCTCCATTCTTGAACACCGTGTTTTTCAGTACAGAATCAATGAGCATAAAAAATAGGATACTAAGGCTTTCTGCTGAAGGAGTGAAAGGCATCATGATCACACGTTCTGAAAACTTAGAAACTGCGTCAATATACTCCTTATTATCACGATCCCATACTAACGTTGAGTGATCGAAGGCATCTAAAACCATGCCTACTTCTCTTTTCAAGAGTCCGAAGTCAAGAACCATTCCACCCCTGTCAAGTCCCCGTGAAGTCAAGAACACTTCTACTTTAAAACTGTGACCGTGAATAGAATATTTACACCGTTCAGAGGAACAGTTCCGCACTATGTGGGCTGCCTCAAATTTGAATAATTTTCTTATTACCATTTGTCTCTCTTTTAGACTGTAAAAATATAAAAATTATATGTGATTTCAAAGAATTCTTGTAACTTTATTAAAAGAATAATATTTTTGCTCACCGCAAACTTCTACCAGAACCAAAGATTTACTTAGGTCCGTGTAAACAGTCCTACCCTTCTCAACGGACAAGTCATCCATGATAACAGAAACCTCTGACCCTCTACGGAAGTAATTAATAATGTCAGTTTTCCTACGTTTCAGCCTGTCTTGATTATTCCTGTAAATAAAATTAGGAAGCCCACACTCACCGTAAATCTCACCGTGGAGTTTATCATGAAGTGTCACGGAAGAAAAAATGCTCTCAAAGTTATTCCTCATCGCAATGTCTATGATACACTTTTTCTTTCCTTCCATCTCCCTTTCCTTATAATACTTCTTGTCTCTCTCAGAAGGATAAATCTTATACCTCAATTCTGCAACGATGTACTCACGTTGCAAGTTCTCAAAAAATTCTTTAAAGGGGAGCTCCCTAGTTTTAAATTTACCGTTCATCTTTACTTCAAATTAGTAGTCGCTACTCTATTCACGAAATAATCAAAAGGATCCTTCAAGTTAGAGAACACTTCTTCAAAGTCTTCCAAGTTCATCTCCCCTGGATCCTTCATGCCTTCTCCTTTATTCTTAGGATCTTTAAAGATAATAATTTCTCCGATTAATACCTCAAAAAATTTCGTCATTTTTAATGACGTTGATTTAACCTGCTGGATTGTCTCTGAATCGTAAAGGAGAATAATTTTCTGCACCCCTTTCTTAAAGATCTTCAGCATTTGCTCGTCTGATAACTTACATCCAAAGGTGAAACAGCATTTGACTTCCTTCTGATCGTTCAGTCCTAGAACCTTATCCGTGTTCGCCTTGTCCATGATACCTTCTACTAGGATAACGGTAACGGTCTCCCCCTCCACTATCTCATCCAAGCCTCCTACTATTTTCTCAAACTCTGTCCCTTTCGAGTTGTCATACCTCAGTACTAACTTGCAAAGGCCCTTCTTTGCCTTTTCAAGATTTTCCTTATGCCACTCCTTCGATTTTTTACTCCGTGAAAGGTAACCTACTAATCTCCCTTCTTCATATAAGAGGAAGGTAATCTTATCCTTCAACGTAGGCTCAATAGTGGTACCCACATGAAATTGCTCAAATTGAAAAGGAGTCCACCCTCTTCCTTCCAAGTACCCATCACTCGTGATCGGTTTAAAACCTACTGGTTTGCTTATTTCTGGTAATTCTAAGTCCTTATCTTCAAGTCTCGATTCAACGAGGAAGTTTTCTAATTGATCTTTAAACGTGAAGTCTTCGTCTTCTGTCATCAGGAGCAAATCCATTCTCCCTATCTTCTTCAAGAACTTGAAGATTGATCCCTTCTGATCACACCTCATGCAATGAAAACTCCCTGACCCACGATCATTCAAGTAAATACCGAACTTGTCCCCTCCTCCACCACAGAACGGGCAGGAAAGATTCTTGTTGTTCATCCAGCCTTTCGCACCGAAAGGGCGAAGGTTAAACTCCTGAATCAGCCTTTCTCTACTTACCTTCATAATCTTCTGGGTATAATTTTATCGTAGTACTTCTATCGTAAAACCTATCATGATCATAATTAGTAGCCATTCTTATCAGAGTGTTACCACGATAATCCCTAGCTTTATCAACGTATAGTCTACCTAAATTCTTATTGTACTCATCACTACTGACGTTCCAGGTGAGAAAATAGGAGAAGGGGTCTACCAACCCTTTCGCCATTGCCACGTTGTGCCTGGTCATGTACCAATCTACCCTATTGAAATCTTGTGGTGATATGTCATTCACTTGTGAGGCTGTCGCTCCTGAACACTTCAACTCATTGCAGATATTTTTAAAGGCTCTCGCAGATGCCTCTCGCCTCAACTTTTCACCTTCCATTGATGCAGAATACCTCCTACCGTCTCCAGGGTCAAAAAGTTCCAAGTAGTCAAGTATGATTAGGTCAGGTAAGGACCCGTACATCTTAAGGAAATCAAGTGCCCAGTTTCTAACGTCCTTCATCGAAGCTGTCCCGAACTCCTCATAAGCATGGACCTTGATCATACCTCCTCTCTGCCTAATATCCTTAATCACCTTGTCCAACTTCTTCATCATCCCAGGGTCGATAGACCCATTCCTGAGATCTCTCTTTAACAAGGCAGTCCAGGTTGCGTCATACCCTAACATACATTCTTGAGCTGTTCCTTCTGCCTGGATATGCAAGACCTTATAACCGAACCTTGCCGCTGACACGCCTCTCCACCTTAGATACTTCGTCTTTCCTGATCCTGATCTACCTAGAAAACAGTCTATCTCTCCTATATCAGGACAAGAACCTCCGTGTGTCAATCTATCTAAAAGGTCTATACCGAAAGGTATCTTCCTTATCTTATTATCAGAATCCTGAGATTTAATGAATCTCTCTTCATCTCTCTCATAGAAACCTTCAAAGACATCCTGTAGGTAAGAAGAATCATTTTTAACAGAGAAATTGACTATCTCTTGTGATTCTTTGGCTTGAAGTTCTATCGCTCCTTTCTGATCTCCGTTGTTATACATTTCTGCTATGTCAGAGTACAACTTCTGGAATCTTACCCTTTTTATGTACTCCTCCAAGGTACCTAACACCTCTTCCTTATCCGGTATCTTCATGTTGACAACACGGTCAAGGATCTCATATACTTCAGGTTTCTGGTTGTTCTGTGTCAGCATACCGATAGAAGGGAGTTTACCTGTACTACCGAAATACTCCTTGATTGCCTTAAGTATTATCTTATACCCCTTCATGTCAACAGGGATATAACTATACTCTAAATGCGTGCAGACAACCTCACAAATATCTTTTTTAAGTAGGCATAACTTGAAAACTTCGTCCAAGAAATGCGAAGAAAATTGCTCGTAATTTTGTGCCATTTTACCGATTTTAACTACCTACTGTACTTATTCTAAACGTGTTGTTAATATATTTCAAGCCTTTGTTTGCGAAAAGGAAGGCCATTCCCGTGTCATCATGCTCTGATACTGATTCAAGAGTTCCCTTCGTGTCATCAAAAGCTATTGAGTTCAACTCAGAGCAGAGAAGGTTCGTTTTCTCTATTGAGTTCTCATCACCACGAGGGAAACGGTAAATACCTCTCTCAAAAGTAACAGCCAAGGAAGGCAGACCTTCATATAGGTCTTTCTTCGTGTGCGCAGTCGTTGTCTCCTGGATTATATTCGTGATCCCTGCTTCTTGCGCCAACTCAGACATCACCCTTTGAAACCCATTCACCTCCATGATGATGTTATCAGGCATGAAGGCAGAGTTTAACCTTTGCAAAGTAGCTATCTGCTCATTATACGATGCACCGTGAAGCCTGGTCAAGTTCATCAAGTGGATTAACCCTAAAGAGTCTTGTCCCAAAACGATCATAACAGTATAGTCCGCCCCCGTGTTCGCTGATAGGGCAAGGTCAACACCTATTGATACCTTCACCATGGGAACAGGGTAAGACATACGGTTTTCTACCAACCTGAAATCCTTCATGTTGATGAAGGCTTTATTTAAGATTTCCCACGGGAAAATAGAAGTACTGTCTGAGATCGGCCTCACCAAGATTTCTCTTGAGAAAATCATTGATCCCAGAGAAATTCTCTTATTCTTCAAAGCTTCGAAGTCGTATCTATTCCTCCAAAGGAGATGGCCGTCAGGGAAAACAGCTGGATACTCAAAAACTGCCCACTGAGGGTCTTCTTTAAGTGTTGCGTAAAGGTCTTTCTCATGAAAAGGAGTTCCTACTACTAGACATTGTCCTTGTGGTAGGAGCATATTCATCACCTCAGCGTTAAACACCTCAACGAACTTATCCCTCTGCTCTTTTGAGTACATCGCTGACTTGTCCAAGAAATCATCACAGATAATCCAGCCCGGGTGAGGACCACGGTTTGAGGTACGAAAAGAAGACAAGGTCATTTCTGCCCCGTTCTTACATACTAACGATTCAGAGCCCCATCCTGAGGTGTTATACCCAGGGAATAATCTCTCACGAAGTATAGGGTTCTGCTCGGCTTCTTCCCTCACCTTCTTAATTAACTTCTTCGCCAGTTTGTACTCATTCGTGATAAGCATACCTTCTTTATAGAACTTAATATCAGGTGGATACGACCTTAAAGCCGTGTCACGATGATACCTATACAGTCTCCACAAAGGATATGCGAAGGAGCATGAAAATGACTTAGAATGGTCACGGGCAGCGATCAAGCAAAGTAGTCTATACAACTGAATCATGGAAAACCACTCCACATTGTGCCAGTTCATCTCAAACTCCGTTAAGACAGAATGCACAAAGTAATTTAAGTTTTCCTCCCTAAGGAATTCCTCAAACCCTGATTGTATGGCTGGAAAATCAGTTAGAAGGGATTTCCCTTCATACTTCTTTAAGTTAATAACGTTGAACGTTTCCTCCATCATCACGTCCAGCAACGCCTCTGTATCACTACCATACCCCTTTAACAACTCCTCCAAGCACTTGTCATCAAGGGTATTTATCATTTGCCTTTGCTGATCAAGTAATATCTCGGTTTCTGTTAAAGTCAAAGAATTTAAGAAATCCATACGTGTACTACTCCTTTCTAAAATCCATAACTGAATCCTGTCCTAAACCGCTGTTTTTCTTCTTTCTGGCCTATCCCACCTTTGCCCCTCAAGTTCTCCAAGAAATACCTCACCAACTTATGATTCGCCCTAGTATCAAACAAGGCCCGGTGAGCGTTAGTAAGGTCAATACCAACCTCCGTGAGGCAGTCTCCTAACGTGTATCCTGATAGGTTAGAAAAGGTCTGGCGTGCCCACTTCATCGTGTCTATGGTGAAATCCAAGTTCGTGATTTTCTCAAGGTCTACTCCATGCAACGATAGGAAGTTGTCTAATATCGGGATGTCAAAGGCATCTATGTTATGTCCTCCTAAAATCGGTTTCCTACTTGTCTTCCCGTCTTTGTAGAAATGCTTCTTGAAGAATGCCTCGACTTCTTTCGCCACGACATCAGAAGGTTTCCCTTGTTCTCGACACATTTCTAATGTTATGTGAGAAGCGTTTAACGCTGGTTGCTCATAGAACTTCTCTTCAACGTAAGGTATTATCATGGAGGTATATTCCTCCGTGTCGTTTAACTCTGGATCCATGACACAGATAGCAATCTCAGTAATAGGAGGTAGAGGTTTGTTCTTCGTGATCAGACCTCCTGTTTCCAAGTCAAACGTGGCGTAATTATTTTTCCAACTCATCTTCTTTCTTCTTTCTAACGATTAGTCTATACAATTTAACCCCTTGCACCGTTTCCAACTTAAAAGGCACGATGTCAATTGATCCTAAATACCTAGGCAGGTACCCACGCTTTATGTACGCCTGAACATCAGAAACCGTGAAGTCCTTACCGTTTACCTTCCTACCCTTAAACTCCTTATTCAAGAAGTCCCTTAAACCTGTCAAGGTATAGGAAGCCGTTTTCTCTTTTTTCTCCGTCATTTCCTTCTATTATTTTAATTTGATTATCCCTAATATAGCAAGCTTATCGTTTATCAGCCTGAATACCTTATCACGTTCTTCCACGGTATCAAACTTGAAAACAGTGTTCGCATGAGTCACTAAGTGACTGTCTGACCTATTCATGAGTATCGTGTAGTAATAATCTCCCGTTTCATAATCTATCTTTTCCTCTTTTTCCAACGAGGAAATCTTATGAGCCAAGTAGTAATTACCGCAAATCTCAATGTATTTAGTTACACTTTTAGGCCTCCTGCAGGCTTCTTCCATCTCCTGCATTTCTTCTTCCCCTGTTCCCGTGTTCCACTCAAGCAATAGTTCCTCAAGTTCATTTTCTGGAAGTAGACCACGTGAGTAATCATCCAAAAAAGTAGGGATTGATTCGATACCTAATTTTAAGAATGCCAATCTCAATTCTTTAATTATCCCTGCGTTCATATAGACCCTTTCTCTTATTATACATTTCCTTACTTCCATGATCTAGGCAGTGGTGACACTCTGCACAATGCAATTTCACGTTTGCCTTTTCTAACCTTTTCTTCCCACCGTTCAAACTCTTCGCCTCAACGTGTGCGAACATGAAGGCGTGCGGTACTTCCCCCAAGTAGACACCACAATTAGTGCAGAAGTGTTCTCTTTCTTCCCATATTTCAAGGAACATTTCCCTCTCCCCTGTTGCCTTCGGTTTATAAACATACCTTTTAGTCTTGACGGGTTTAGCCACCTGCCTTTCCCTGTAAACTTGAATCCTGTCCTTCCCTCCATGATTTTTCTTATAAACACAATCAGGACAAAGTTGTAACGTCTTGTTCTGAATGAATGTCTTTTTCCCACAACCCTTACAGATTCCTTTCTCCATCCCTACACGTTTTACTAAATTTACACCTGTTACATGAAAGTGAATGAGGGTCATACTTAGAATTCAATAGGCAGTTCACGTACCCTTCTTCCGTGTTGTAGAAACGTTTCCTTTCCTCTTCCCAAACTTCACTAAAATCTGCACCAAAATACTTCATAGGTCTTGCTATCTCCATCCTACCTAAAAAATCATCAACGAAGAAAGACCAATTTTCTCCCCTCTCTTCCCATCTTTTCAGTGCCTTCTCCCCGAAGATCCAAGAAGAAGGGTACTGCCCCCTTCGCCTGATGTGTTTCTTCTCTCCCCAATAGCAAAACTGAAACGAAACGTAATCCCAAGCAAATTGCTCACCTAAGGGGACTAGGTCCATTTTCTTGCCCAGTCTCCTCAAGAATGAGTCAATATCTTTCTCGTTAAACTCAAGTTCATTGAAAGTAGACAATTTCCTCAAGAAAAACAAATATACTCGTTTTAATTCATCTTTCATGAGGCAAATATAATAATTATATTTCCAAGATCCAAATATAAATCTTATATTTTTTTCGCAACAAGTTCTCCCACCTCATTTATACTTAAATCCACGTCATAAGGGGAAATCGCTATTAACTGACCGTCTGCGTTCACGTCAAAGACATAATCATCCTTTTCAGCCCGTGTGTTGATGACAAGTTCTCCTTGCCCCGTGTCAAGGTACTCTACTACCTTCGTGTCTTCTTGCGTGATAACTGGCTGAATAGAGAACCCGTCTAAAGGATCGACTATACTCGTCATCACTCCGTTCTTCTCCTTCACGACAAAGTTGGAATGCAAAAGAAATTCTCTACTCTGTGGCATAATCAAATCAATTCAAAATCAATACACATTTTCACCACTTCCTCGGTAGGAAGCTTATCATTTAAATGCTCATACAAGAAGTCACACTGAGTTCTTTTCTGTAAGTACTCTGAATCAGAGTTCAAGGTTCTCTCTACCCAGATACCGTACATTTCTCCAGGTTTCATGTTAGGAATGGATATTGCCTCTTCTTCTCCTGTAACATCGTAGAACTCAGAGTAAACAGGCTTAGACGAAGGAGAAACGATATTCTCCATCTGACCGTTAGAAGTTAGTTTAACTACCCCTACCCTAAATTTCCCGTAATCGTTAGGATCCTGTTCCATCCACAACTTAACCTGATCTGCTTCTTGATCGAAAGTGTTTTTCAGTATCAAACCGATATATTGCGGGACATTGTTCTGAATCGTGTACTCCGTGATTTCAGAGAACAGGTTATCAAACGACTCGTTAGGCACAGGGGAACTTGAGCAGAACCCACCCAGTGATAGAGTGGGTTTCTGTTGAGGATCGCCCTCTTTTGAAATAACAGTATAGTAAAGTCTCATAGTTTATTATATTACCTCTCCATTAATGGTATCAAGCTTCCTTCCTATCTCTCCGATCTGATCACTCAATTCTCCTACTTCGTCTCTTAAGGTGTTGACATTTTGGTTTAACTGAGTGAAATTTTGGTCTAGTTGTGACACCTTCTGATTCATTTGAGAGATATTCTCTGTCACGTACTGTTCCAGTTCTGGAATAGGCAGGATCGTTTTAACGGTTGACCCGGTAATGTTCGTGATTACAAGTTCTCCCGTGTCCTCTATGTACTCAACCTTCTTCACTCCTGACGCTTCAGACGCAATGATCAGTCTAGAATCTTCATTCTGACTAGGGTTAAAGGTAGGAGTAGATCCTGACCACGTGATAGTTCCTATCTGAAATTGTGTTGTCTCATTGAACGGTTGAGAAGAGGTAACCAACTTATAAGAATTGTACAAGTAAGGCAACCCTAAAGAAATAACGTAGGGTGAGAAAGTTCCTACTACACCGAAATTCACGTTAGCAATGTTAGTGACATTCTCTCCTACTACCGTCATTGAAGTATCACTTGAGACGTTCCCTATCCCGAAAATTCTATCCGTACCATCAAGTAGTATCAATCGGTTCGCCTTGTCTCCCGTCCTAAAAATCTTCGTGAACTCGGTTCCTACTCCACTCACCGTACCGTCAGAAAGTATGGAGATAGTCCCCTCCTCCACTGATTCCGCCATGAATTCTAAGCCCACGTAAATAGTAGTGGGAGCAGTGAACCCTAGTGGTGCTGTCTTTTGCCTATTGAAGAATAAGATCCTCTCTTGCGTGTCAAAACCGAAAATTCCCTTCTGGCCGTTCAAAGTTATCGTTTTCCTCGTGTTATCTATCGTTAGGTTCCACTTCTGGAATACCTCAAACAAACCTTTGGAACCGAACTTCTTCAGGATAGAGAGTGTGTTCCCTTGCATGAAGTCCTGTTGCCTATCGAGTTCCTCTTTACCCAGGAATAACCCCTCCTGGAAGTCCAAATTACCATTTTTCATACTATTGTCAAATTTAAGTTCATTGAGTACGGGATCAGGGTTTCTTTGATAATCTTCTCGATCTCCTCATCCGTGTACCTCAAACTCTTTTTCTCCACTACTAAAAGCATTTCCTCCCTGTACACCATGAAGAAATCCATGTTCACTAATACCCTATACTTGTAGTTCCATAAATACATATCCTTATCACATGACACGATAGGAAGCATCTTTATGTAACTATCATTGTCAAACTGCATATTCTTCCCTATCCCGATATTGAAATCAGGTTTAAAATTCTCCACGTCTTCACCGAACACGTAAGAATCAATCTCATACACCCCAGCCTTAGGGAGAGTGATCGTTTTGCTCTCCGTGAAGAATTTAGTAGTGGAAACGTTGATACTATCGAAGAACTTCACTCCTAACTTCACCTTAGTGTTCGGTTGGGTCGTGACAATACAGGTGGTCATCTTATACGACAACTTAGAATTCACTAAAACTGCCTTGTCTATATTCTCATGATTAATGTCTCCTAAACCGTTGTCCATGCCCACGGACCCTAAAAACTTGAAGGCGGGTACTTGTTTCCCTTTCACCTCTACAGGGAGGTATGAGACAGTACCAGTGACAGGGTACAGACTAGGATCTGTGATACCTACTGTAGATTCATACGCCTTAATGAAGTTTATATCTACATCATTAATCCCGTACAAGGGGCTCTTATAATCCACTATCCAGCCTTGAGACTCAGATGATAGAACTGCCTTGATGATGTCATCTTCCCAAGTTAGTCCTAAAAGCCTCATTAACTCACCTTTGATCAAGATGTCTCCTTGATAATTAGGAGGGAGTTCTCTATCCGTGTCAAATATTGATAGGGATCCTCTTTTCATGATCTCATCGTAATGGTAATTACAAAGGTAGAATAACTCTGCCAGGTCATTGTCTTCTGACGTGTAGATCCCTCTCTGCTCAACGTATTTCTTTAAAAGATCCGTATGATGCAGTATGTTTTCAAAAACCTTAGAATAAGTGCTATTCAGGGCGTACAAGTATATGACACTCCACCAAAAATTAATGTAATCCTCATCATCCCAGTTCAAGTTCTGATCACGTTCTAAATACCTAGGCACGATTCCCCTCTTATATACTTTCTCAAGTATATTCATAGCGTACTTGATAGAATCTTGATTATGATAAGGGAAGTAGTTCTTATAGAACATCTTTTCATAAATCTTAGGTACTGCTGGCTTTTCATACATGAAAAGGAATTCCGCTGACTTAAAGTACAAGACTTGAGGAGATTTGCCTACCCTATGATACCTATACTCTATTAAGAACACGTGGTTCTTCTTTACTTCCAGACCTTGCAAGGCCTGTCCTCTTTCCCACCTAGTCCACTCACCCCAGTTCAAACCGTCAAGGGTGCAACGGTACCATCTCTCAAAATATATATTTTCCGTCTCATTGACTGTAGTGTCTTGTATCTCCAAGGCAGAACTCATCCCCAACAACGGTTGATCAGTCCTCAAGGTAATGATGTCACCGTCTTCGGTCGCCTGAATAACAGAGGTTAACTTACCCCCTATACTTATTTCTGTGATTCCTACCATAAGATGTATCTTTTACTCCTTAAATATAATAATTATTTTTGAGAATACCTTACTAACTCCAAAAAATTGTAGCACCAGAGGTAGTATTCACAGCAGTTCCTTTCTTGAACCAAGCGTCAATAAGGTCTGCTAACTTCTTAGCACAAGCCTCAGAAGTACCGTTATTCAACCCTATCGTTTCAACCTGTTTCACTCCTACTTCTGTAGGAGAAGGTGTCCCAGTGAAGGCAGGAAGCATACCTGGTGCTAATGCAACCCCATAAGCTACTATCGCTTTGTCTAACACGTCTAAGTCATTAACTGTCTTCATCGTTGACAAGACGGAGATAAAAGCTGCCTTCGCCGCTGATGAAGAAGTAGAAGTAGGCGCCACCTTTGAACCGTAAGAATCTACTACTGATGCCCACCTTTGAACTGCCTCTTCAAACGTCTCAGGAAACCCTTTGAAAGAAGAGTACTTCTCATCGAATATCTCTCGAAAGCCTGTCTCTAACGTCCCCTTAACTAATGTCATTCCAGTTCTACTTTTTCTGATAATATGTTTACTAACTTACCCTGTATTTGCTGTAAACTCTGCACGATGTCAGGCAAAGGGATCCCTGAAGGCCCCATCGCTGTTTGCACCCTAAACTGTTTCAGCACGTTTATCAATGGGTCCAAGATCTCATCTTTCAAAGTGTTCCCTAACACCGCTTGCTCATAATTGTCAATCCCCAGGGAAATCTTCGTTTTACTTAAGAGAGAGGTTGTCTCATTTATAAGCTGTAACTTTTTATTGAACAGGTAAAGATCATCAGAGATTAATGAGATCTGACCCTTAACTTCCACGGTAAACTTCCCACTCCTGTCTCTCTGATTCAAAGACACGTAAATTTCACCACCTCGGCCTTCCATGTCTTCCACTGAAACGTGGAGACTTCCCTTCTGACCGTTGCCCGTGATCGTGACTGAATTAAGTCCCTCAGATTTCGTTCTCTTAAACTCTTTATAATGTAATGATAGACATTCTTCATCCTTATTTATCACTGTCAAAACGATAGGGAACTTTTTCTGAGGGTGAAGGCAAAAAATAACACAACTTCCAAAATCTTCACCTTCTTTAGGGAACTCAATCAAGTTCAAGGCATCAACTGAAATCCTCACGTTGTTCACGCTGAATCCACCAAAATCGAGGTACATGGAGACTGTCTCCTTAGCGTAACAGGTGTCTATATATTTTTGCCTGTCAACATCTGGAGGCACGATAATGTATCCTATACCTACTGAGATGTTGCCCTTAACGTATGTCTTCAAATCATTCAGCATATTCTAGTCATTTAAAGTGAGATCATCTGCCCAGACTTGTCCTTCTTTATCAAAGAATTGTTCCCTAGATAAAAAGAACTCAAATACTTCTTTATTCACTAAAATTTCTTTAGTCACTGCCTTCTCCGCTGTCATAAATTGACGCAGAGAATTCTTAATGTTCTCAAGGTCTATGAGGTTAAAGTAGCTCATCAAGGTGCCCCTAATTGTCTTACCTACCACGAAATCTTCAACCATCCCCCTAGAAACAGTCAAAGTAGTTCTACGTGTGACTGATGTCATTCCTACCTGTACTTGATTCATGACCCCCTCAACATAGAACAACTCCCCTGTCTTCTTATACCTAATCCACGATCCTGGTTTAATGCGCCTATCCCCTTTATTCAAGGTTATCGTCCCCTTACGTGTGAAAGGCAAATAGGCAGTCGATTCTATCACGTAAAGAATATCACTGATGATTTGATCTTTACTCTCTATAGTTCCAATCTTCCCATCGTCTCCTACTACCGTGTAGTTTGAGTTTACTTGCATTTGTCTAGACCCCCAAATATTCACGTAATCTGAGAAATATATGATAGGCACTTGTGCCAACACCGTGTTCTGTCCTATGAACCTACCCTTAAACTCACACTTGTACCACGTGTAGAAGTTATCTTCAAACATCAATTCTTCTGAGGCAACATCAGACGCAGGTAAGTTAAATAGGTGATCTCCGGCCTGAAAGCCTGATTCTTCTTGAGTTTCTTTATGATATGACTGCTCAATATCACCGTCCCCTTCTTCCTTCTTATCTCCTTTCTCTTGAGGTAATAATGACTGTAAACTGGTTTTATCAAAAGGCGGCTTTCTAACGACAATGTTATACACGTCAGAATAGGTGTGGAGTAAAAGTTCCACGAAGGGTTCTTGGCATAACTTGTTGAATAGAGTCAGTAGAGATCCTTCAGGCTGAGACACTGAACTGTCTACTACCTTCATGTTTTTCACCGCAGGATCTACCTGTAACTTAATAATCTGATAAAGGCCCCTCATTAACTTCCTCTCAACCTCCGTCCCCTTCACCCTGTAGGTATAACTCCTTCGATCATTCCCATTCTTCACGTATGAACCAAAGAAAGTGTCGTTGATGTCATCAGGTAAAAGGCCTATGTTAGACAACTGATTCATGTAGAACTGCATGGTTGTCTCTATATCACGAAACTCTTTGGAAAAAAGAATAGGATACTCTCCAGACACGAAATTCCTCTTTATCAAACCGTCATCTTGTGTTGATCCTATGATGATGTTACCTGTGGCTGAATCTGAAATCGTTGCGAGAGGTTGAAATATGGCTTCATCGTCTTGAAAGAGTTTGGAAAGATCCCTACCAGTCACCGTTACTACTCCTTGCGCTGACGATACCTTAGAACTTTGCTGTACCGTGTCTACCAAACCGATAAGGTCATAAACGTTGCCTGCTAATGAACTGTTGTCCACCTGCTTCAAACCAGAGAATTCTTCCCTGTCCTTCTCCATTTGCAATTCCTCAAACCTGATCCAGACTATATCATTCGTTGAGATCCTCTGTGCAAACTTAGTCAACTTAGTGGGGAAAGAAACTATATCAACGTTAGATTCCCTGTTCTTCTTCGCCCTTCGGGTTCCTAGGCCAGGATGAGCGGAAAGAGGGAATATGAGAGTGAAGTTAGACCCCTGCAGCATAGAATTCACGTCTAAAGACATACAGTAGGCGGACATATCTATAATCATGTTGAAAGCACGAGAATAAATCCAAACACTCAAGTAACAGTTGCTATACCCTACCTCCGTGTCGCCTTTGATAACACGTAAAGTGGGCCTATACTGAGGGTTCTTCTTCAACTCTTCATATTCCTGAACGTAGTAAGCACTAAAATCAAAAAGGTTATTCACTTGGTTGTCTCCTTTAATCCCTATGAAATCAGTCCTGACTATAGTAGGATCAAGAAGTAAAACCGTGTTAGGCTTCAAGTACTCAGTTCCTACCTCATACCCTAAATCTTCATCGAAATCATTATATTGTTCCTCAATCCTTTCCTTATTCGTTTTCCCTGTACCACCGTCATACTTTAAGAAATCTTCTTTCTTACCTTGATAACCGTTGAATAAAGTATCTTGCTTCTGCAAGAGATCATCAACAGTTTTCACGGTAGGATCCGTGAAAAGGTACTGAATAGGTTGAGGTTGTTTCTCTGCCATATCGTTTAATCCTTGAAAAAGTTCATCAATTTTTTAGAAAGGATAAATGATCCTTCTGGACCACCTTGTGCTATTTTCCAGAAGTCTGAAATCTCCCCTACTGTCTTATCAATAGATTCCAACTTGGAACTTAGCATCTCGATTAACGCATCAATAGAAGAGGTAATATCTCCGATTCTCACCTGTTCCCAACCAGCAGCCAGCTTATCGAATCTATTCACCGCATCAAGAGCCCTTCTTTGCAGATCTTCACCCGTCAATTCCCTATTGTCCCTAATTATACTACTCGCTAAGTTGAAGTTGCCTGACTGAAACGCCTTCGCTATGTCTTCTGAAATCTGTTTCCTACTACCACCGAACAAAGCTCCTGAGATATTCCTTGCGAAGTCCTCTACAGTACCGTTTGACATTTGCTGTAATTCAGAAAGGAAATTAGGAAGGTACCTCTGACTTTGCTCTGAGAAGGGATTCTCCCTCATCTTCTCATATTCCCATAAAGACTGACCAGGTCTGGCACGCTGTAGTGAGCGAAACTGAAGTGCTTCTACTTGAGGGTTCACTGCTCCTTGAAGGTTCCTATACACGTCATTCACCACACCTCGTAAGACATCGGGGTTGTTCAACCGGGGTGATACACGTGAAAAGGCAGAAAGTATCCTAGTGTTTACGCCCGTGTTTACTTCTCCCAAAAGGTCTACTTGCTGTTTCCCTAAATCAGTGAGAAGTTTCAGGTACTCAGGCAACATTATCAAGGATTGTTCTTCTGTCCTGCCCGTTGACCTAATACCTCCAAATAGAGTACCTACTGACCTCTCTAAAGAGAAATTCCTTTCTCCCCTACCGATCCTATTCAGAGATTGAAGGTCTGAATCAGATAAGGACGTTGCAGTTCTTAATTGAAGGAACGATCGTAAATTCTCCTGATCACGTGTCCCTAAGGACGTGGCAGCGAGTATCTGATTCTGTAATACCTGAGACCTATTGTACCCTAGATTCATGTAAGGATTAGTCCCTAAATTCCTACGGAAAGGATCTAACTCAACATTACCCATTGCCAAGTACTCATTAGTCCTACCACCGAAAGTCCTAGCGGACTGTGCAGCGTACGGTTCAATATCACTAATGATGTCAAGTCCTACTACTTTGCCTATCTCTGTGAGTGCCGTAAGTATAAGCCCAGCTATTCCTAATTTCTTCCCCATGCCCATTAAGCCCATTCCCGTGTTCTCAAGAACAGTAGCTCCTGCATTTAGTGGGTCACGCTGACGAATAGGATTAATGATGTTAGAAAGCAGAAACCCTGACAAGAATCTAGACGTCCTATCACTGTCTGGACTTTCAGCAGGAGGAGTGGGAGCCGGTTTGTCTTCAGGGTTATTAGGAGTGTCATAACCGCCCCTGATTGCCCTAATTGTCGCCTCATCCAGTTTGATACCCTTCTCACTGATCAGTTGGACTAAGGCGTCTATTCCCCTAGGCTCAGTATCAGGCCGGTCACCTGCTCCTACCCCCGTGTTAAACGGGACACCTGGAATAGTAGTATGTACTCCTGATGTATTTAAGGGGTTGCCTAACTCATAGAACCTTCGGTTCCTCTCATCAATCAGTGCTATCTGTTGCCTTAAGGATTCTATCGTCTTCTCGTTACTCCTAGAAAGTATGTCCGCCTGACGCATCGTTACCTCTAGGACTCTTTCCATCCCACCTCTGACTTCTTGCAGACCCTCTATGTTAAACCTTATATTTGCGTTCATTGTGTGCCTACTCTAATTTCAGTTTTGAGAACTCCTCATCTGTCATCACTTGTTCTTCTTCATCAATCAGTCCGTCTTTCAACCAAGGTTCCCCAGGAGTGTACTTATCCCACGGGTTCTCTTCTTTCTTCTCCTTCTCGTACCTCTTGAACATATCATCCTCCAACCATTCCACGAACATATCTATAAAAGAAACTTCCCTATGAGAAGCTGAGTTGAAGGAAACTACGTGAGTCTTTCTCCACCACCTATCAATAGGGAAGCGTATGTTCCATTCCAGGATAAGTTCTTCTACGTCATCAATCGACAGTTGTTTCTCCTTCCGGTTTCTTTCCATTCGTTGCTTTCTGAAGTCGTTCCTTTATTTTCTCTTCCCACTCCTGCAACCACGGTTGAATCTCATCCGTGTACACGTCCACTAATTCTTGGAAGTCTTCCAACGAGAGGTCTAACAGCGTTTTGACCTTTGCGTCACCCTTCAAGGTAGGGAAAAGAACACTCATGTGAGCGAAAGTGGTAATGTAAAGGTAGGCATCAATGTCCTTCCCCATACCACTGATGAGTAGGTCTTTCGCTGTCCCTCTACTCAGTTGCTTTTCTACTACTTGAATGTCGATCATTTGACCGACTGTAGGGTAAGATGTCGTGTACGTCCTACCCTGAATCTGTACCGATTTTGTTACTACGTTCATATTTTATTAGATTAAGAATACCGGAGTTAAATAGATCCCGTTAATCGTTTTCCCTGAGACCTGACCGTCCGAGATGTTCCAAGACCTACTATTCACCAGTGCGTCTGGAATGATAGCAACCCTCTCATAATTCACGTCTCCTAGTACCAGTCCTGTAGTCTGATCTACCTGGTTCTTCGTTTTCTTATAAATGTGGATGGAAACGGGGTTCTCATTCAAGAGAATAGTGTTTAGCATCGTTTTGGGGTCTGTCGCATCAACAGGCCAGAACGGGTCCTTCACGTTGCCTAGCAACTTCAATGAGATAAACCATGCTGACGCAGTGAATTGGTTTCTAAAGGCAAGGGCGGGAGCCTCAATAAGCTTTGACTCCCCGACCCCCTGTATTTCTCCACGCTGAACTGTCTCCGTGAAGTTCAAGTCCCTGATATATCCTACCTTCGTCCCATTGATCTGTATGGAAGCTAAAGGTGCTGAAAATGTTTGCTGCATATCCTAACTACTTTAAATGATTGAAAAACCGGTGAAGAACAAGAACCCAATCTCGTTATTAGGCTCAAACTTGTAAGTCACGTAATAAGCATCCCCTTCCCTCGTGACTGACACGTCCGAGTAGCTGATAATGATGTTGTCCCTATTCTCAGTCGCTACCTTGTCTTCAAGTTGTCCCCTTACCCAGTCCTCTAAATACTGAGTACTGATACTTGACCTGTTCGGTCCTGCTTCAGTCGTGAAGAACCTTCTCTTCGCATTGATACAGATGTCAGTGTTCAACTGAGCCGCAATCCTAGTCAACTGGATTAGCGGTGAGGTACCGTCTGCGTTCTGAATGTAATCGTTATTCTGTAACGTGTTCACTCCACGAATACAAGAGAAGATTTCTAAGTCCTCATCGTAAGCAACCGTTAGGAGGCCTGCTGACAAGGCGTCTTCTTTTTGGTTGTATTTCAACGGGAATTCCAGTCCATCAATGTCAATATCCTTGAAAGTTAAAGAATCTTGAGGAGGAAGTCCTACTTGTCGTCCTACTAGTAACGCTGTTAAGTACAAGGGAGTCAACGTGCGGTAACCAGCAGGCACGAACGTTGAGTTTTTCCGGGGAATACCATGAATCAACCATACCCTATCTGAGTTACAACTGGCAGCCTCTTCCTGATTCTCCGTGAATCCTCCTGTTACTAGGTCATTCTTTCCTGCTATCGCAAGGAATTTCTCTCCCCTTACCTCGTTTTGAATGAAGTATTGGAACCTAGCATTAATAGTGTCTGCACCGTCTTCCCCTGTCATATTCAAGGAGAATAGGACATTGAAATCAAGGTCTTGTAAGTACTCAAGAGCTGCCTCAAGATCTGTTTCAGCATAAGTCGCTGTACCATCATGAGCTAGAACCAAAGTATTATGGCTCTTATCGGCCTCTTGGAATTGACCGTCTTTCCAAGACTTAATCCTGAACCCGTTATTAAAAGTAGGATTACCTTGTGCCCACTTAACGAATCCTCCTACTGATTCTACTTCTTCAGACTCAGATACCAATTCTGGTACTGAATCCTCTATTGCTACCTCATCATAGGGATATCCGTCCTCTGCTAAACCCTTGAAGGTTCCTTGCCAGATTTGAATGATATATTTACTAGTGTCACGTACGCCTGAAATGATCTTCAAAGCGTACCCAGTCGCCAAAACACCACTTCCCTTAGACGTCTCATTCCCGTTTCCTGACGGCCCCTCATCAAGGCATTGGATAGACAACTCTGCGTCTCCAGTAGTCAGTTCAGGTTTCATGACTGCAGCTTTAGTCGTTAAGGCGTTGATGTAATAAAGGTCTGAGATACCGTTGGTACCAGACTTGCGTGACGGTTGAAATAGGGGTTTTACCATCTGATATAACCGTCCTGCTTTCAGCAATGATTTCGCCTCCGCTTGTGTTCTTACCCTGTACAAGGCGTCTTTCCCTTTCGTCAGCTCACCATTCACTGCCCCACCGAATGAGTTCTCCTTGTCCGTGTTGATGATTAAGACCTTTGAGTAGGATGAGGTTGAGTAGTAGTTAGTCGATCCCGCTTTCACTGCAGAATAGGCTCCTGGTAAACTAATTACCTTTCCGTTAAAAATATGTGAGATACTCATGTCCCTAATGTTTATTTGTTATAGATTATTTTCTTCTCCTTGAAAAGTCGAGTCCATACGGTAGTGGTATGAACTTCCTTGCGGTCAAACAGTTTAGACACTACAAACTTGTACGCAGGCTTTAACTGAAAATGCTCTATTGCCTGATCACGTGTCAATTCCGATTCTAATATTTCTTTCTTTGCCATAATTAAATTATCATAGTTCCCTTACACCAGCTATCCGTTACTCCTCTACTCAAAGATAAGGAGGGAGCTTTAATATCGTAAATGCAATCAATGAACAACGCCCTAGCGTAAATTTCTGGAGTTAAGTAATCACTCAAATTTAAATCATTTCCTGAGAACTTGCAATTTCTCAATCCTGATTCTTCCAAGACCTGAATGTTACCTTGAAGTAGGCACCTCATAACGTTGTACATTATCAGTACTTCAAAGGTATTGTTAGAAGTGAAGACCATGTTATACCTTGAGTTGTAAGTACGAGAGAAATACTCTTGTATTTCTAACCCTGTTTCAGTCATGAAATCCTCGCTAGGGTCAAAGCCTATACCGTTACCTTCACCTAGTACCTCACCTGGCAAACCAATATGAATAGTAGGCAATGAGGCACGATTACGGTTAAAGAAAAGGTTCGCCTCTATCTTCCTAGGTGAGGTATTATCACGTGTCAAGAATATCTCTTTCGCATTCTCAAAGTAGTTATAATTATTACCAGGCAATTGCAGGTCACCGAAAACAGCGTAGAGGTACTTCTCATCTATCAACATGAGAAGTCCCCTGACAACCTGTAATATTATCTGTTCTGGTATAATGATCATACTATCTAGAAAGCTTTTGTTCAAGTTCCGCTACTTCGTTCCTCAACTTTTGAGCGTGTTCTTTCGCACTAGAACGAGCCTCTTCATCTGCACCGTTCTTACTCCTCTCATCCCACCGAGTGATCCATTTCTTCTTCTCTGTAATGTCTGCCTCGATCTTCCTCCGTTTCTTTTCTTCCGGTGAAGTTGCCTTTTTCTTAATCGTGATAGTACGACCATTTTGAGTCATTTCAAGGCCCTTCTTATCTAATTCTTTCTTTATCTCTTTGTTCTGTGCGTCACCGTCAACATTATCCATCAATGAGACAAGTTTGGAATTCTCATCAAATGTCCCTTCTTTCAACTCAGAAGAAATTTTCTGAACCAAAGATTTTTCATTCGATCCCATTTTTTCTTTCACTGGGTTTGCGAGTGGATCTTCCTTACTAGAAGTACCACTTGTTTGCTTGTTCAGTAGTTCTCTTGCGAAACTTTCAGCGGCTGACTTACTATCGAAAACATGGCGTTTTGAATCATCAGTCAGGTACTTGAAATCCTTATTCCATACCTTCACTTCAAACTGCCCGTTTCCTTCTGCAATCTGAGCACCACCCTTACCAGGAATTTCCAACTCAAACTTACCACCGCCTTTGTCTTCAAAACGATGTTCTCCTTTGCTCCCAGTACCCTCCTTAACAGGTATCCAACCGTTCACGGTCTTTTGCATCTTCTGACCGTTCCACTCCCTGATCTCCCCTACTTGTGCAGTTTTACCTTTCTCGATAAACTCAGGTGAAACACCCGATTGTACGTTTTGCAGGATTGCGTTAATCCGTTTCTGTGCGCCTATATTCATAATTCTAACTGATTTAACTGGTTAAATTCTTTAACACCATAAATATACAAAAAATATTTCTTATACTAAACTTTATCTAAAGTTTTTATGAAATCTTCTTTCACCCTAGAAACTATGTCTTCAACATTGAAAGAAGAAAGGGTCTTCTGTAAGAGATCATGAGCTACTATCCCTGAATGAATCCATGAGTTAGGATCTGAATTGTCAGAAACTCGCCTGAATGTCATGTAGTGTGAATGTCCTTCCTTGTTAGATTTCGTCATGCCTTCATAAATAGGGTTCTTATGCTGATAAGCAGGGAATACCTGTTCTCCTTTCTCATTCAGTATTTCACTCCTCACACCCTTCACCTGAAACTGAGGGGGCAAAGAGGCGGCAGGCAGAGATCTCCTAGTCCTCAGTTCCTTCTTCGCAACTTCATACACTTCTTGAGGCATCACTGATGAGAATATCCCTGAATCACCTACTATTCCAGGTGTCCCTAATCGGAACGGAACTGTTAAGTACCAGCCCCCACCTTTCTTCAAGTGACTCTTTGAAGAACTCATGAATCCTTCTTTCATATCAAAAGGCATGATTCCTTGTTCTACAGCGTTTGGCAACCAACCATCAAGTCCTATGATCACGGAATCGAAAGAAGGTCTTTGAACGTATATCCCTCTCTGATATTCTTGACGAGTCTGCTTCAGTTCCTTCCCCGCTAAATTATGCCACTCTTCCGAGAACCTAGCACCGATTTCTGACAAGAGGGTATCAACGAAAGATTCTGCTTGATCTATCGTTAATTGCCACTCCTTAAAGAAATCACTAAGATCCAACGTTATCATGGTAAGTAGGAATTATTCACTAAGTTATCATCTGTTAAATTCGGTGCGTCTATCACGTTATGAACCCTTCTCATGATTGCAGCGATAGGCATATTGGTGTTGTTCTCCCTAGACTTATTGTCTAAGATAAACGTGTTCCTGATGTCATGATTTAGATCTATGATGTTGTACTGAACCTTATGCTCATACGTCACGGAAACAGAACTACCCTCACGAACGCATGAACTAGGAAGGAACACGATCCTATTTAACTCAAAGGTGTAGTCAATACCTTTCTGTAAAAGTCTTAGGGGCTCAGAAGTGCCTAAAAACAAGAACACGTCAGTAACCCCTAATATCGGGTATATGGTGAAGGCGTACAACTGCCCGTTCCATTCTCTCGCTATCAATACTTCCGACTGAGGAGAAATAGAGTTCTCAATCGTGATCTTATCCATGAAATTCAAATGAAACATGGATTTTACCGTTATCGCTGCAGTGCCTAACATCTCAACACTCCAGTCTTTATACCTAGTATTCTTGTTCAAGGACTGGCAAACGGCCTTAATACGAGTAGGATTTATGAACACCCAGCCTGAGCCCCCACAGTTCCTACAAGTGGATTGATGTTGCACTCTCTTTGAGCAAGGACAAGGGATAGCCCTCTCCCAGATAACTTCATACCCCTTATTGTCTACCAAGGCATCAAAATCAGGGTAGAGAAAATCTACCCTAGGTACTCCTGGATATGAGGCTTTAGTTTCTACAATCTTCTTTTCCATACCTACCCTATTTTACATGGAAGTACAACCTATTCCCCTGTAATAAGTCTTTAACTTAGACAAAGAATCTTTAATCTCCTTCTGATAATTTATGATGCGGGCACCGAATGCCGCATTAGTGGCAGAGTTCGTTGTTGAGATACTTTGAGAGAGACCATCAATACTTAAAGAATAAGAGGCAAGCGCTGACTGCCCTAACGCAATATCACCCGCCACGTTGAAAATTCCTATCGCTGCAAGTTTCCCTATCACATCTATAATATCAAACGGTATCTTCTCAAATCCCGTGCAATACTCTACATTCCAGTAGTTAGGCAAGGTCTTATATCCCATCATCCCGAGGTTAGGCAGCACACCTGAATACAGCATAGATTCTCCAGTCATTTCCACTACTGCTGACTGAGTGGGAACGATGAAGATTCTCCTGTAAAAAGTCTCCATATCAGAAGTCAGCCTTGAGCATAGCCATTGCTTCGGGTATTCTAGTTGTTTCACCTGCCCTAAGAATCCTACTAGTCTAAACGGTTTCACTACTGGATAGGTAGTACTGATAAAACCGAACTGTCGGAACTCATCTCCGTAAAAATCTAGATTCTCAAGTATGACTTGCTTTTTCAACTTGATGCCTAGGTATTTTTCTATCTCAGACTGTGCAGCTTTCAAGAAAAAACTGTAAACATCATTTCCCAGTTCCGTACCGGACCTGTCTTGTATCGTGATACCGTAAAAATAAAGAGCCTGCATCTCACTAGGTGATAAGACAGACTCCCCATTCTTTCGGTACTTTATCCCTAGGGTGTACCGCATATTGCAAAATTTATTGTTTACTCAGAAAAAGAGATCTTCATGATGTACTCAATCAAGTCGTCTTTCTTCGTGATCTTCTTCCATTCACTTTCTGGAGCCTTGGATTCAATCAAGATCACCTTCAACTCTTCAACTGTTTTTTCACGCAAATTTTTCCGGGCTTCTTCTTTCTCATCAACTTGGTTCTCCTCGAGGATAAGTCCTGCTTTTCCTCTCGCCTCATTGATAATCTTTTCAGCCTCTTTTTGAGCCTTACTGATGATTTCATCAGCTTGTGCCCTGGCGGATTCCAGCAGACCATCAATTTGCTTAGCGAGTTCCTGCTGTTCTAAGGTCTGAAATTGAACGTTCTTATCCTTTAACTCAAATCCAGCGTTAAGGGCATAGGGAACAACCTTTTCATCCACGAACGCTTCTCCTTCACTGTTAACCAGTACTTGAAAGCCTTGTCCCACGGTGATAGTCCGGTTGAACCTGTGTTCTAAAGTAGTAAAAATAGCAATCTGACTCATATCTTTGTTTTTAAAGGCAAAGGGGAAGAACACAACTTCCCCTAAGCATAGGTTATTTAATTCGTGGCTATAACGTCACCAATATTGATCACACGCACGATCTTACGAGGAGCGTACAGGATCGGGGTTCCATAGCACAATACCATGAACCTACTGATCGGTGCCAGCAAAGCCAAGTTCATCTTCATCATAGGAGCAAGTTGCTTCCATGCTAAAACTTGGTCTGCGTCCCATTCAACAAGCAACGCTTGATCACAGTCAGGCAAGAACCGGTTCTTGTCACGTACTAAGCCTGCGGCTGCACCGTCATAACCAGAAGTTAAGTCTTTCGTGGAAACCTCGAAAATCTTATAGAAGTCTGATTGAGCGGCAGTACCGTTCGGGTTTACTTTCGTGCGGTAGATGCAGAATCCAGTGGCAGCATTTGCAGCGCCTGTTCCTGCAGTGAACTTCAAGTCTACTGCTTGACCAGCGGCAACGGTTACCAAGTTGGATGACAACAAGGTCAAGGCTGATTCTCCGTAGCGGTTACGGGCAGTAACAGCGTAGTAGTAATCACCCGTGAAGTTTGCGAAACGTGCGGTAGCGTCAGAAACTGCGGCTGCCGGAGTAGTGGTGTCTGCAACAGGAGCGGCGGGCGCTTTTGAAGAAGTAGCCAAAGTGTTGGTTCTCTTCAAACGTGAGAACTTGAAGAAGTTGGACTGCATGATCTCCACTGCACCGTTCTGAGTGATGATCTCGTTTACCCTTTGACCGAAAACACCGTCACGTACCTGCGGCATAACCGGTTGAATCCATTTCTTGTTGTGATACTTGGTAACGAAGTTGGAGAAGGTACGGGGTGAAGAGATGATCAAGTCGGCAATACCGTAGTTGTTCACTACCCCTAAAGATCCTTGCTCAATAGCAGTATCAGTCAATACTGATCCTCTCAAGTCGATCACGTTCTCTGAGTCTTGATACTCATCTTTAGAGATCCAGTCTCCATCAATTTCTTGCTGTGCGAAGAAACCGTTAAAGTGCTCCGGTACGATACGAGAGTCTGCGAAAGGAAGGTACCCTTCGATTAACTTTGTCATCAAAGCAACCTTGTTTTTCGTCTCTTGTGCAATCATGTTGGAAACACCAGAACCAGTTTCTACTAATTGCATCGGGTGTGTAACACCTCCTACTACTCCAAGGTACTTGACGAATTGAGCTTTCCTCCTGTAGATAGAGTCAGCCGATTCCGGTAACTCGCCTTCTAAGGTGAAACCTCCGTCTAATTCACCGTAACTAACCAACTGGTTGTACTCTTCTACGGTGTTCGTTGCCGGTTTCTTACCGATACGGTAGAAGAACGGTGTATGTTTAGGAGTATTCGTTAAGATCTTCAACGTGTTCTCCAATGATTCAACTTTCAACGGTGCTCCGGAAGCGTCTAAAAGGTTGGTCGTTTCCCTACCTGTAATCTCCCCGGCAGACATCGCTTTTAACAACTCTTGGACATCCTGCTCAGAATAATTTCCTGCGGTTTGAGCACCATCACCAAGACTTGCATAATCTGCTAAACTGATTTGATTAAACATAGTGATAAAAATTTGTTTTGTCAAGCGATGCGCCTAAATGCTTTGTGACTGAAACGATGCGGTTGCAACTAAACAATTGCAATCTTATGTTTTGCTTTCATGTAAGCGATTACGTCCTCTGGAATGAACCCGTTACCGGCCTCAAACGTGGACACTGCTTCTGAAAGTTTTCCTTTCATCAAAGAATCTTCTTCAGTAGAGAAGGCCTCAAACAATGCGTTAGAAACTAACGATTTCTGCATCTGTTTGCTCAACGGTTTCAGACCGTCATTCTCTGCGACTTCGAAACTCTTCCTAATGTACTCAACAGAACCCGGGCGAATTGATTTCTGAATCGGCTGACTCTCAAAATACTCCAGTTTGTCTTTCAAACTGTTGATTTCATCGTCCTTCGATTTCATGATCTCATTTACCTCTTCCTTATAAGAACCAAGTTGGGAAGAGAATTCATCCATGAGTGACTTTCTCAGTTCTTCTACTTCTTGCTTACTGATAACGTCAGATTCATTTGATTTTTTCATGGTGGTCTTCTTACCGGCCTCAACTTTTTCTGCCTCTTTGTTCTCCTTCTCAGACTCATTTTCTAAGTCCTTCTCCTTCGGGTTCTCATTCTCTTCTTCTTCCTTACCCTCTTCCGGTGCAACGGTAGCCTTTTTCAGTTTCTCCATCTCGTCAGCGATACATTTCGCTTTCTCGATATGTTCTTGGAATTCTGCCTTCAGGAGTTCCATTTTCTTCTCTTGACCCCCGTTGGCGTCTTCTTGCCCACTAGAAGTAGTTCCTATCGTTTTCAAGAAGTCCAGTGATTTCTTGATCTCTTCATCGGTAATTTCTCTCTTTGCCATAACTTTAAAAGATTTCGGTATAAATTTATTAAAAAGTTTTATTACTACAATGTTTCTAAACGAATTTTTTAGTGAGATTCATAATTCTATCACATTTAGCGATTTTTTCAATCTCTTCCCTAGAAACAGTTCCCCTATGATAACCTTCTACCACGTCACAGACAGCCTTCAAGATCTTTTCATCGTCCTCAACGTCTTCCTTAACTAGAGGTCTCGTGTTTTCAGTTCCTTGAGATTTCTCAAACCTGATGTTCCCTTCTTTATCCACACTCACGTACTCTCCATTCTCATTTAACTCCTCTATCACCAAGCCTTTCTCAAGACACTCATACTCCAAACTATCATTGTCTTGATAAATGTCATCACCCGTGAATCCCTTCTTCACCAACTCTGCGTAAGTGTGACCGTTTTTAGGGAAGGGGCATAAGGCCACTGCCGTGATCTTCGCCTTCTTCACACGTTTAGGATTCACCAGATCCCTTTCAATGACTTGTCCTTCCACGGACCAGCCTAGTTTAGTACCCCGAGGTGATTTCTCAAGTGCCTTCATCAGCCTAACTGCGTCACGTCCTAATTCTGAGTCTCCCCAGATTACACCGTTCATCATCAAGCCCTTTCCTGGAACGTACTTCCACGTGTGGGGCTCTCCGATAATATACTTAGGTCCCTTCTGATGATCCCAATTGATAAAGTAGAACTCACTCATATCAAAGTTCTTGCAGTCTAAGGTCTCATCATCCGAATCCTTACTCTCATCAGAGATTAAGCCCCCAACCTCATACACCTCATTACCGTCCTTGTCCTTACCTTTCTCCAGTATGGACGCAGGAGCGAAAAACTTGAACCTGTTATTCTTAATTAGTTCCACCTGTCTAACATCAAAAATTTCTCAACGATCGGGGAAACTACTTCCATGCCCCTAATATTTTTAGTGTTCACTTTACTTGAATTTATACCTATACAACTGCAAACGAGAGCGGCATTGGTATCCGTGTCACCCCCTAACTCAATCACCAACTTCAAGACCTGATTCAGTTTAAGTCTTTCTTTCACGCAATGATAACAAACGTATTCTAACAAATCATGCGTTGATAAAGAATCCATCGCATAATCCCTGAATCTTTCTACTTCCTTGTTTTCATGAGTAGTCCAGGGATCATTACCCTTAAAGACCTCCCTCAATACCTCAGACCACGTGAAGGCACTACTAATAGCGATCGGGTTGTTATGTGTCACCGTGACAAACTTTCTAAAATACTCATTTCTCAAGTGAAGATCATCTTCTTGAAGGAGGTACACGGCTAACGGTAACGAGTAAAAGAAACAACCGTTACCGTACCTTTTTGAAGGCTTAGTAGGGAAGTTCTCAACGATAGAAGTCTTAACTTGATAACCGATGTCAAACATTCTACCGTCTACCGTGAATCTGCCTTGATAGAACATTTCTCTGAGGTTCTCTTTGTACTCCTCAACTTGTTCCTCAAGAGTATTTTTCATGGTGAGAGCGTCAAGAAGACATAGCATGATACTCGTGTCATCAGACCAAGTTCCTATCGGTTGATCATGTGTACCATATCCCGTGCAAATGTAACGAAAGGTGCCTGCCTTACTAAACTCATAAGGTACACCCATCGCATCACCTAGCACGTAGGCAAGAATACTATTCTTTATTTTCTCCTTCGTTGTCATCATCTGTTTCTTCTTCCGCTTCCTCAATCATTTTCCTAGCCTTAAGGATGTACTCTTCCTTAACGTTCTTTTCCCAACCGTCTTTAAGGGGAATTTCCATCATCCTGTCCTTAAGTGTTGATTCTTCGTTTTCTTTCTCTTTTCCCATATTACCGATTTATTAAAGTATAAATATAACAATTATTTTTCTTACTTTAAACTATATTTCTACTAAATTTAGTGTCAAAGTAGTAACTTCTGAAAAAGGCCCTTCTTTAACTTTTTTCATTTTAGGCTTTCCTTGTATCTTATACCTACTTGATGATTTCATCAAGACCTCATCTTCATTTTTAAACCTTGCAAAGTCCCTAATCCGTTTACCGTTTTTAGATTTTATCTTAATCAAGACATTACCACCAAATTTAGAAGTGACTTCTTTCCTCTCAGATGTTGATAAAGGGGTACTAAACTGGATGAAACCCTTTTCTTCTTGCTGCCCTGTTAAATCTCCTAAAAAGACTTCCACATTATCAATACCTATCGCCCGATATATTTCACCTTCATAATTAGGAAGTCTGTTTAAGGCTTGTTCTAGCATACTGTTATACTGAACAGCTTGTTCCGAAGGATGTTCACTCCTGAGTTCTTTATTCAATTTTTGATACCCCTGCTTAGAATAGTTGTTAATGAGGGCCTGCTCTTCCCACGTCAAACCATCCTTCATAGGTTTGTTTCTATACTCCTCAATTGATTGCTCTAAACCAGGAGTCCATCCTACCAATGACTCTATCGAGTTTTTCTTTTCAGGATCATTCTCAGGGTTCTCCTCAACTTCCCTTCTCTGTAATTCCTTCTTCGCCACGACACGTAGGTCTTCATCTGCCCCTTTCGCCGCTTGTTCTAACGCCTCTTGAGACGTTTTCCTTGCGTATTCTTCTAACTGTTCTCTTGATAACTTCCCCTTCTCCTTGTTTTCGGTACCGTCCTTCTCTTTCTTGTCCTCGACTTCTTCCTTCTTAGGTTCTACGTCTTCCTTAACAGGTATCCAACCTTGAGCTGTCTTACGCATTTTCTGCCCCTTCCATTCCCTAATTTCACCTACCTCTGCTGCCTTTCCCTTCTGGAGAACTTCCAACTCATCCATCGCCTTCATCGCTAACTCCTGATCTCCATACTGAATGTATGCCTTGAGCAATGATTGCTGTGAGTATATGTCTTTTAAGAACCCACCTAAAACTTTCTCCTTGATGTTATCACCGTTAATCAAGTAGACAGTATCCCACTTAATCTCGTTACCGTTAGTAAGAAGTACCGAGTTCTCTTTCTTAAATTTCGCATCATCAAAAGTCTTCCAAGTCTTGCCTACCGGTTTCATGAAAACGGGCTTCCCATGAAGTTTCCCCGTGCAATAATCTATACTTCCCTTAAACCTTTCTACGAATCTATTAAACCCTAATAGGAAGGACGGTAACGGTATGAAAACAGAAGTTTTGCCTTCTTTCGTTAGATCATCATGTACAGGAGTACCATGCTCCACGACCTTCAAAGAAGTAGTGGATCTCTTATTAAACCCGATCACGTTCCTATACTGATCTAGGATATACTTTCTTTCATCAGTCAACTCTCCAAGAATAGGAGGGTTATTGTAATACTCATCAAAGTCCTTATCTGCCTTTTGTTCAAGTTTCTTCCACTCCTCAGCTCCTACCTTTTGATAGTCACCATCTTCTCTATGGGAGATATAACCTATACTAAATCTCTTACCCTTCTCTACTTCTGACATATTTTCTGTAGACTGTTCAGGTGTCTCTCCAGGGCTATCAAGATCTTCTCCTTCAGCCTTTGCCACCTTTTTCTTGGTTTCTTTTTTCTTTTCATCTCTTTCTTCTGATAACGCAATAGCTATTGCTTGTTTCTGATCTGTTACCCTTTCACCACTGCCTGTTTTCAAGGTGCCTTCCTTCCATTCCCTCATCACCTTGTCCACTTTATCCTGTGACTTCTTTATCTCAAGTCGAAGAACAGGCCCTTCTTTTGCCTTCTTCAGGACATAACGATGTACTGCCCCTTCTGGTAACGATCGTAACGCTTCATCAGCCTTTTCCCTAGACAGTTGACCGTTATTGAAGGCCTTACAGACAGTCTCCAAATTCTTCTGTAACTCATGGTAGAAGTGATTCATGTTCTCATGGTTCACGTTCATCACTTCCACGGGTATATCAATTAGGGTTCGGAGATTCTCCTTCAAGTTCATGAGCAACGGTTTCTCTCCTACCTTATCAAAAGGTACCCACTCATACTGAACTTGCTCACGCTCTTCCAATACTACAGGATCACCCGTGAAACGGCAACAGTAATACTGAATGGAGCATTCCCTGTCTAAATACGTACCACAATGAATGACATCCTCGGGGTCCAACTTTATACCCGTTTCTTCTTCACATTCCCTAACTGCAGCGTATTTCTCATTCTCACCTTCCTCAACGTGGCCACCGGGCAAGCAATACTTACCTGGCTCAAAATCATCATTAGGATTTCTCTTCACGAAAAGAATTTCATTCTGATCGTTCACTAGTATCATGTCAGCGTAATGTGTACGGTTGTCTTTCACGTAAACTGTTGCCTTACTCAAATCAAGTCTCTTATACTTCTTCAACTCAAGTAGGTCTTCTTTGCTGACGAGTCCCTTCTTAAACCCCTCGGTCAAATTCACTAGTATCTCACCGAATTTGCCTTTCTCTATGAAATCATCATACTCAAGTAAGAAAGGTAATTCAGGTTCTGACTTGAGTAACGATTCTATTGATTTACGAAGATCTTCTTGTATCACGGATGACTTCTTAATGAATCTCGTGTAGTCATCCATGAAAGCGTTATACTTTCTCTTGATAGATTCTACCGCAAGAAAGCCTAAATCTTCTTTTTGCAAATCATTGATACTGTCTTTAAACTCACTCTTTACCCGAGTGTATTCTTGACTCTTAAACAAGGTCTCTCTACGTGAGTTGTTCAATTGAACTGCCTTCTCACGTAATTCCCCTACTCTCGAGGCGAACGATTTAGAAAATATGAGGTCTAATATTCCCATCTCAACTGAAATATAATTCTGATTCTTCCTGTCTCCTTTTCACTAACCCAGGCAACTTCTTACCCTTTGAATTTACCCATCTACCAAACTCATTCCTAATAGTAGGATCATTAGGATCCTTCTTCACTTTCTTGCACAAGGTAGAAGAGAGGAAATTCCCAGACCCTAAGTTGAAAACGAACGATACCAAGGCGTCAAACTGGTTCTGCGTCAACTGAACATTTAGGGAATCCACTGTCTTTTCTGCCGCTGCAAGGTCTTTCTTTAAGAAATCCTCAGCTTCTCCTTCAGTGATTTTCTGTCCTTTCACTACTCCCTTCGTGTGCCCGTACCCTATAGTCCAAACCTTCGCTGGGCACAAGTAAGATTCAAGGTATAAACCCTCAAACCTTTTTATCAAACTTAATCCTTCACTACCTGTTATCATTATTGTATGACATTTTTAATTTTCTCATGATCACCTTTATAACCATCTCGTAAAGACCCACGGCAGACAAGAAAGCGAAAATCATCATCCCTAAGTCTGTCTCGTATATGGTACTGAAGATAATACCTAAGGACACTCCTGATGAAAGTAAAACTATAAACTTCTGTTTCCTAGTAGGATTAGGAATCAGGTATTTTAAAACAACGAATGTCAATAGGCACACACAGATGCCGTATAACATCTCAGGAGAATTCTTTAAGGTCTCTTCCATATCATAATAATGTCTTTGCCATATCAAATGCTTCCGATAAACCGAACAAAGCAAGCACGATCAGTACTATTAAGACTGACACGATTTTTTTCTTATGACTTTCCAACCATCGTGCGAACTCCGTAGTCTGGTTCAAGGAATTTAACTTACTGTCTAATATGTCAATCTTATTCGCTAGAATAAGCAATGCCATATCAGTAGGATTGTCTCTTCCTTGCAATAGCTTTACTAATTTTTCAGTTTCTTTGCACATGATATTGTCAATTTTCTTAGTCATAGTGATCACCTAAATTTAGTAATAATTTAATTAATAACAAACTTAAACTTTAAAAATCTTATCACCCACCGAAATTTTAATAGTTCCCTTCGATTGAGTGCTAGATTTTTTAGTCACGTACATTCCTTTATCAGGATCCCACTCATCACCTTTCCTGTAAATCCTTAAGTCACACCTGCAGAAAGGATGCACGGTTCCCAATACAGGCAACCAATCCCTTGACTTTTTACCTATATTAGTACCATTTTGCAATAGTTGCTCATACGTGAATAACCTAGGTTCTGACCCTATACCGTTAGTCAAATACAATTTTATGCAATACTGGCAAGCGCCTGGATACACTTCCTTGTAGTACAGCACCTTGTCACCGTAAATCTCATCATAGGAGGCTGCTTTCCCGTATTCATAGGCATTTTGAAGTTCTGTCTCTGCAATCCTGCCTAAGTCCCTATTCCAGTCCCCCGTTTTCTCTCCTATCTCTGAAACTATGTTCCTCGCACTGTCCCTCTCAATTATCGTTCTTTTTAATGAATCACCTATGATACTCTCATAATAAGACCTTTTCGCTAAGTTCTCATCTTCAATTTTACCTGTTATAAAGGAGATCTCTGTTTCTCCTAAACCTTTAATGTAATTGTATGATTTCCCTTGTAAGTACCTCAGAGAAGCAGTCTCTGCATCGGAAAGAGGCACGTACTGTCCCCTTTGAAAGTATTTCTTGAGGTCTGAAAAGGTGACTTGCGAAGCGTTCAAAGGGCCTAACATTGATGCAAGTCTCCCGAAATAGAAAAGTTGCTCAAAGGGAGTTAATCCTAAGTTCAAAGACGTAGGATCAATCCCAAAATCCTTCAGTACCTGGATGTCTTCTTGTTTCAATACGGAAGTACCTATATTCCCTGCAATGAAGAAAACGTTTTGGAACCTGATAATTCTTACAATCTCATCTATCTGTTCTTGACTGAATATCATTCCCTTTCTTTTTCGTGAGTACCCTGGTGATGTCAACACGCATCACCTGGAGTACTTTCTTATAATTATCTTTAAACTGGTTCTCTATGAACCTCTGAACCTTAGGGTTTCTCACTGGGTCTTTGCCTCCCACGAACCTACTATCACTCATCTCGACTGATCTCTAACGAATGTCACCTCAATAGTCCCAGTCACGGTGAACTGATCGCCTTCTTTTACCCCAAAATATTCTACTGACCCAGAAGGTAAAGACATACCCACGTCCCCTTCTTCAGGGTTCGATAAAGTCATCTTCGCTACTGAATCTCCAGTATTCACCACCCTAATCAGAGTAGTCTCACACCTAAACGTCCCGGTAGGAGAAATTGTCTTACCCCCTGCCATGAATACCTGAATCGGTGCCCCGTTGTAATCAACAGGCAATTCCGGTTTCCTTTTCTTTGCTCTCGTTACATCCATTATCTGTCTTTTTTGAAGTAATGTACCCAATTAAATAGAGGTCGATCATTCAAGTAATTTAAATTTGAACGGTTCTCTTTCGCCTCTCTCTCAAAACAAGTGTCCTTGTAAGCTGTTTGATAGGGTGGTAAAATTACTTCTACCAACCAGAAGAGAACATACACGATGAAATAAATCAGAGGTGTAAGTAATAACCACCAAAAGCTTATCGCCCCTGCTAATACCAACGCCCCTATTAAGATGAATGACGTGAAGAAAATTTCCAGTTGCTGAGCTGAATGGATTCTTTCCTCATTCATCTGAGTTTCCGAAGGAGTCCTTCCCCAATCGTTCCTGATGAACACCCAAAAATAAACTGCCATCATCGCAAAACCCTGAATCGGTAGGTAGTCATTATAGACCTTTTTCAACTTCAAGTTCTTAAATATTTTCATACTACTTTGCTATTAAGATTCCTATTATACCTCCTACTACTACGCCTAGTATAGTGTTTCTCCATTTTTTCTTTTGGAGTACCTTCTCCCTAGACTTAAACTGCTTGTCTCTAGTATCAATGATAAGGTTAAGGTTCTCAACCTGCCTATCCTTATTCTTAATCACTTCCCATAACTCAGAATTTTTTCGTTTTTCAATCGTCAGAATACTATCTCTCGTCAGTAAAGTTTCCCGTAACAATTGCAATTCTTCTTCCAATGCGTCCCTTTCAAGTATAATCAAGTTCATGACGGTCACTTGCTTAGGGGTCATCAGCACAACTGTATCACCTTCTACGACTGCCTTCCTCGGAAAGTTTTCTTGACAAAAACAGGATACTGCTATCAAGAGAAAGATTACCAACGTGGTCAACCCTTTCATCATACTTATTCTTTAAATCAATGTACCTAATGTAATACCTATCCAGCTTTTCAGTCAAAGACTGTACCGTGTCATTCATCCTACTGACACTCTCGAGTAGATCTCTGTTCTCCTTCACTAGTTCTTCATTCGCCTTCTTCAAAGTATCAAGTAAGGGAGTCACTTCCTTAATGTCTTCCTTATCCCTCCTAATTGATGAGTTGAAAATCAACCAAGCAACGAAAGTAACAAAGATTACTCCTAACGTTATACTCCAAATGTTTTTCATCTCAACCCCCTTTCTATGTAATTAAGTAGTGATTTCTCAAACGGGTTATCATTCTCTTCCCCTGTACCCCCTTCTCCTCCGGGCGTTTCTTCTTGTCCTACTATACCGTTCATCACCCCTCCGCCCATTTGCTTGGCCTGCTGGATCTGTTGGTATACTGAATTCAAGATCGTGTCTTTCTCAGGGTCAAACTCTCTGTTGCTCCACTTCTTGAATCCATCTTCAAGTGACATAAACCCATTGCTGACCTTCTTCACGTCCATGTCCAAAGACAGTTGCTGATCTTCTGTCTTCACTCCACAAAATATGAACTCGAAATCGGGGTCAATCCTTTCCACTATGTACTTAGTGAAAAGTCTTTGTTCCATCTTTAAAATAGGAGTTAACCCTTTGGACTGTGAATGCTTGAGGCGTGCTTTCTGACCGTCCTGACCGAATACTTGATTGCCTGTTTTCTTCAAGTTAAAACCGCACTCTGTGGGATCAATCCTGAACATACAGCATGATATGACGATAAGGAACTCCAACCAATTATCAAACTCCATGTCCTTGTTGGTAGTCTGCATATCAATCCAATTGATCTTAGCGTTACCGGACTCTATAACAGGAGTCTTATGTGAGTTCTGAACACCCACTATAGTGTTCCTCCACATTTGCTTGAAATCATTCAATGCGTTAGGAGGGACATTACCTTCAATTGAGAAAAAGCCTTTCGGGTTAGAACCCTGAGAGAAGAAATTACCGTTGTATTGCATACCGTAAAGCAACCAAGTCACCACGTTCACCATGTCTTCAAGTTCAGACACACCGTACCCGTTTGCGTGAATGTCAGTAGTCTTATTACGAACTCCCATGCACATCTCCCAAGGGTAATAGGCCGTGTAAACTTGATCCTGATAAACCTGGAGGTACTTCGGTAAATACCCGTCAATCTCCTTGTAATACTTCCTAAGGTTGTCCTCTTGGCCTATGTCAACTAACCGAATGGTAGACCCATCAATAGGTAAGTATTGAACTAACTTACCCCTAACGTTGTTACAGAATTCTATACAGGCCTGATCTATCGTCAACGAATCGTAGGTTATCATTCGTAGGTAATCCTCGAAACTATCAAAGTCCCACCTATTCTGAGTGATCCCCCCTTCATTGATGAACCGAGTTATATACTCAATCGTTTTCTTGTCTTCTCTGTTTAATTTCTCATCCCCCTTGTCCCATAATGATTTCTTTCTCCTAATCATCCACCCTTCTTCTTGCTCTGAATCCACAGCCTCAGAGAAATTTGCAACCTGATCTACCCTAGTACTAATAACCGTCCTGATAACAGGTGTTCTTCCCATCTTCCTCAAGGTATCGTAAGAGATACCCTTATAAGGAACACGGTAGTTATTAACGTTCAAGGAAGATATGTTAGGATCAAAAAGGAATGACTTAATCTCATCTGACGATGATTGCTTTTCCTTTAGGTACCTTGCCGCTTGCATGATAGAATAGGGGTCATCAGATTGAAGAGATTTCTGAATGAGAAGTTCTTTCTCGATCCTTATTTTTTCCTCTAAGGTATCAAGTTCATGAAGAGTCAGTTCCCTACTCGGTGAACCGACTCCTTTCTGACTTCTATGTCTCTTGTTTCGTCCCATTCCTTACTGTCCTTTATCAAGCCATGACCGGTTCCCAACCAGACTCAGTTTTACGCATTACTTGGTTGCCCCATTGCCGTGTTTCACCCACTTCTGCTTCCTTGCCTTTCATGAATGATTCAACAGTCCTTCCTGAAATCCCTAAACGTTCTGTTAGGAAGTTTGACTTAATAATGCAATTCTCATCAAGCATAGAAGAGAGATCCACGTAAAGCTGAGATTTCCGCAAGTTTTTATCCACGACTGATATTTTCACCAAGGATTCAGAAACTCCTGGGTCTATCTTGTTCGCTTCCGTGTCAGATTTCTGTAAACGGTTGTAATCAACAACCAACTTTGCGAACCCTAAACTAGTCAACACCCGTAATGAAGGATTTGACTTCTTCAAGTCGTCCATCTCTTCACTAGTGAACTCCAATAGGTTAGTAAAATTTTCCTTATTCATTTTGATCAAAATTAAATTCATGAATTATGACCAAATATAATAAATTATTAAACTATTCCCAAATTTATCACCATAAAAATAGGGACTAAGATTAGTCCCTATTCATCTACTCTTCTTATACTCAGGATCTTAATCCCTTTCACAATGCCGTAACTCCTGCATTGTCTTGTAATGAACGTAGATTGCACCCTCAGGGACTGTCCTTTTAGGTTTCCAGCATTTAGCAAGGTCGAAGTAATACTTCACGTTGTCACTTCCTAAGTGCATCGTCACGAACCCCTTATGACGCATTCTCTCATAGTTCATCGCATAACAGAAGTCATATTGGTTGAACTCTGAATCAAGTACTAATTTCCCTTGCTGCGCAACATCATTAGTCTGTTCCAGTGTCCAATTCGCTGCAGGACTACCGT